>Ga0210040_10000279_pt1 | contig 89014 bp, 89 predicted proteins | sample CryGeyCG12114_NA_FD_185462 | JGI IMG/M metagenome (GOLD analysis project Ga0210040, IMG submission 185462) | Groundwater microbial communities from aquifer - Crystal Geyser CG19_WC_8/21/14_NA (SPAdes) (version 2) | ecosystem: Environmental > Aquatic > Deep subsurface > Groundwater | place: USA... | reverse complement strand
CGGCCGGTTCAAATGGGGCAGGTAGGAAGTAATACTATCCTGACGGGTCGCTTAGCCGTGGACCAAACCCAGGCAGATTTAATCAGCAGCCGTGCGGCTGGTCGTATTGAAAGGTTGTATATCAAGGAAACTGGGCGTTCAGTCCAAAAAGGTCAGCCGCTCTATGATTTGTACAGCGAATCATTACTCACCCTGGAACAGGAATATCTACTGGCCCTGGATCAGGTAAAAGCCTTTCCGGAAGAAAAGCAGTTTGCTTCTGTGCTGGATGCTGCCCAAAAGAAACTCCTGCTCATGGGTTTATCGAATGCCCAAGTGAACCGGGTGGCTCGCACCCGCCGGTTAGATGCCCGCATTACCTTTCTGGCGCCAACGTCCGGCATTGTGACGGAGATAGCTGCGGCCGAAGGCGTGTATGTGGCCGAAGGCAGTTTGCTTTACCGCCTGAGTCGTTTTAATACCATTTGGGTAGAAGCGGAATTATACGCGCCGGAAGCCGGGCAATTGCAGGTGGGTACCCCAATCGAAGTTACGGTGCCGGGCCAGCTAGCTCCTATTAAAACCAAAGTGAGTTTTATCAATCCAGAATTCCGCCAAAACAGCCAGGTAGTGGTCGCACGGGCGAAACTACCTAATCCGAAAGGGACATTAATTCCCGGCACCCAAGCTACTATTAACTTGCCGGCTCCCACCAATCAGGCCCTTACCCTGCCGCTCGATGCGGTTATCCGGGATGCCCGCGGGGCGCACGTTTGGGTGAAAACGGGCGAAAATACCTTCAACTCCAAAATGGTTACTCTGGGAGCCGAAAGTGCCAACCAGGTAGCTATTACCAGCGGACTAAGCCCCAACGACACGGTAGTGGTAACGGGCGCTTATTTACTCTACAGCGAATATGTTTTAAAGAAAGGCACCGACCAAATGGCCGGCCATAACCATTAATAACCAAATGAAATCATGTTGTCAAACCGAGCCGCCCAAAAAGAACAAGCCATACCTGCGACTCGCCTGGTATGCCTTACTAGCCAGTCTGATTGGTTTTGTAATCTTTCAACAATTAAATTCTTAATCCTCCCATTAACTGCAGGAATTATGCTTTACAAAGCGCAGAGAACACTCCTAATAGTCTTAATACTTTTCGGCTTTACCGCTTGTAACTTCCATACCGAAGCCGACATGGACGACATGGATGATATGGGCGGTGGGGAAGAAAAGAATATTGATTACCCGGCTGCCTACGTGGTGAATGGGGAATCAAACAATATTGAGGTGCTTAATTTAAACGACCTATCCAAAAAGGAGCAGCTATCCTTGAATGGCGCAACTTTCCCGCACCATATTAATATCAGTCCGGATAAAACAAAGCTGGCCGTTGCCATTACCAGTACCGATTTAAGCGGTGGCCACGACTCCGGTGGCATGGGAGGCATGAGCGGTTTCAAGGTAATGGTGCTGAACAGCTACACTGGCAAAATAGAAAAGGAACTTATGCTACCTAAAATGCCGCATAACGGGGTTTTCAGTAAGGATGGTTCTGAATTATGGATTGCACAGGAGGATGAACAGCAAAGCCAGGTGCTGGTTTACAATACCGGTAACTGGAGCCTGAAAAATACCATCCTCGTCGGCAAAGGATTATCCGAAGTTACTTTCTCCGCCGATGGCACCAAAGTATTTGCCGCCAATACCTTGGATGCCACGGTCTCTATCATCAACCCGGACACCAAAACGGTGCTGGGCACGGTGGCGGTGGGCAAAGACCCGGTAGGAGCCTGGCCAGCCGCCAATGGCTTTATGTACGTGGACAATGAAACCGATGGCACCGTGACGGAAATTGCCGTAGTCTCAAGCACCGTTACCGAAACCATTCCGCTGGGCTTTAAACCCGGCTATGTCGCTTATCATCCGGCGCAACAGGAATTATGGGTAAGCGATGCTACCAATGGCAAAATTGTTTACTACAAAGAAATTAGCGGTCAGTGGGCTTTACAAGGCAGCATTATCACCGGAGCCGATGCTCACGCCATTGCTTTTTCTCCGGATGGTGCGACGGCTTACGTCACCAATCAGGGCGCTAATACCGTCTCTGTCATCAAGGTTGCCGATCATATCGTGACCGAAACGATTCCGGTAGGTAAAAAACCAAATGGTTTAGCTATCCGGCAATAAATTCTTCTCCACCAGTAACCAAACTACATCAACTTAATGAAATCTACTAATCTACTGCTTATCTTCCTTTCTTTTTTGTTCCTGACCATGGTTTTAAAACCGCTAGGCGGTATGGCGCACGATGGTAAAAAACACCAGAAAAAAGCCCAAGCTACCCCGGTTGATACCATCAGGCAGGAACCCAAATTGGCTAAGGATACGATAGTTTTAAAAGATGTTACTCCGGCCGAGCATGCCGGGCACGAAGCCAATCCCCGGACCGTACATGCTTCTTTCGCTGACTTTCCGCACATTCACCCCTTGATTGTCCATTTTCCAATTATGCTGCTGATGATTGCGGCAGCCATGCAATTCCTAAATATTCTGTTTCAGAAGAAAGAACTCAATTGGGCCGTAACTATTATGGTACTGGTAGGTTTTGTGACGGCTTACGCCTCCTCCCATTGGTCGCACCCGCATACTTCCGGTCTTTCAGCTCACGCAGAACTCGTCTTGGAACAACACGATAAATATGCTGATTATACGGTTTATCTGGCCGGGTTAGGATTATTAGCCCAGCTGTTAAGCGTGTTTATTTTCCGGGGCAAGCGCTGGAGCATAGCCGTTGCCGCCGTGATTTTGATTGGGGCCGGTTATGCCGTCAGCATGGCCGGTCATTATGGTGCCCAGTTGGTCCATATAGAAGGAGTGGGACCGCAAGGGAAATTCCTAGAACAACACCAGCATTAATATTTTATCTATCTTATTCAAATCATCAAACGACTAACCCATGTCACTAAAACTAACTTATCGTTTTGCCCTCGCTGCCCTTAGTTTTTCCTTCATGTTCTGCAACCAGAAACCGGAAACAACCCAAAAGCAAGAGATAGAAAAGCCCATTGCAGCGACAGCCAAACCGAAAGATGCGGTCACGATTGCCGAGCAACCGGAGCCAGACACACTTAAAGGCAGTTTAAAAGCCGTAACTACCGGTCAGATTGGTTCGGTCAGCGTGGTTATAAATTATCATTCCCCGGCCGTTCGGAAACGGGTATTATGGGGCGGATTGGTGCCTTATGATCAGGTTTGGGTAACGGGAGCGCACTCCGCAACTACCATTGAAATAGATGGCCCTATCCAAATGGGTGGTCATGAGATACCGGCCGGCAAGTATGCTTTTTTTACCATACCAGGAAAGACAGAATGGATGGTAATCCTGAATAAGAATTGGGAACAGCACCTGGCCGATGAATATTCTGCCAAAGATGATATTCTCCGCCTTCCGGTTCAGGTTGAAAAAACAGACAAACCCCAGGAGCGCCTCCGCTACCAAGTTAAGGCAGCAGGTGAGAATAAAGGAACTATTGTGATGCATTGGGAGCGTTTACGCCTTCCCGTTCCGGTAGAGTTGTAAAAACCAGCTTTATTCAAATAAACGCGCTACTCTATTACCTATAACATGGACTCACAAGGCACAGGAAACAGGACTACCCTCAATATTAAAAATATGGTATGCCCGCGTTGTATTCGGATAATAAAAGAACAATTTGCCCGGCTGGAGCTGCCGGTCCTGGATGTACAACTAGGCTGGGTAGAACTTGCCCGGCCTTTAGGAGCAGCAGAAAAGGACAAGGTAAAAGAAGTGTTAGAGGACTATGGCTTTGAGCTGTTAGAGGATAAAAAAATGAAGTTGATAGAACAGATTAAAACCTTTCTCATCGATTTAATCCATTATAAAAACGAGAAGATAACCACCAATTATTCAACTTATTTAAGCCAGGCTATTGGGAAAGATTACAGCACCCTGAGCCATGCCTTTTCTTCGGTTGAACACATGACCATTGAAAGGTTTATTATTCTGCAAAAGATCGAATACATTAAAGCGCAGCTGGATTATGAAGAATTATCTTTGGGAGAAATAGCAACCCGTTTGCACTACAGCAGTTTAAGCCATCTTTCAAAACAATTTAAAGCCATTACCGGATATACCCCTTCGGATTATAAGAAGCTAGCTATCCGGGCCCGTTTACCTTTGGATAAATTGAAAAATTAATTTAGACAGAAATTAGAGTTTAAAATATTAATTAATATTCGTTTTAATCATTTTACTTTATCTATTAATTCTTTCAGTTTACTATGATATTCTTCATTACCAAAATTAATTAGGATAAGGTTTGACCGACTTCTTGTAATTCCTGTGTACAAAATTTCGTCAAAAGTCATTTCCATTTTAGTGTATTTTTTTTCTATTATAAGAAACAGCGTTTCACTCTCCCATCCTTTAAAACTATGAATAGTTGAAACCTTTACTGTTCCACTATTCATATGAAAATGAATTTTTTTATTGTTCCTAATTATTTTTATATCATCTCCCTGTCGAGCTGCTCCAAATTCCACCTTAAACGAATTAATACCTTCTTTATGGATATTAATATATTTTTGAAATTCTTCTATAGTGGTTTTGAATTTATTGCAGTAGAAACTCAATTTTTCCTCGAATTTTTCCTTATACTCTAAAAATAAATCATTAAGGGTAAAAAGTACGCTTAATTGATTAAATGCTGTAGTTTCTTTTTTATCATTTTCCCTCTTGATAAGTTTTATTCCTTCTTTTAACCAATCTGGCTTATTATTTTGTAAATAATTAAACCCCATCCTGTAAACCATTTCGAATGTTTCGAACATTGTACTGGTTCTCTCATTTGAAGCGTATCTATAATAAGCTTCAAACTTTTTTAAAAGCGAAATTGTATTTCCTAAAATTGTAATATCATTAGGAGGGATATCTCGATTGATAGCATTCTCATGAATTATTGTATAAATACTTGAAATACTATCTGCATTAGGTAAATAAATATAATTAATGCTTCCTTTCAGCTTTCTTTCAAAGGCAAATTCTAAAGAATTATTTTGTTGATTAAAATTATCCACTTCATACTTATCTCTAAAAATTTCTTTTTGATAATTGATTGCTAAATCTTTTATTTTATAGTCTGACCTAAAACAATATTTTAATTCTGTAACACCCAAAACATTGGTGGCAACATCCTTTGAGCTTGTTTTATTGTTGTATATATTTTGCTTAACATCACCAAAAAGAACATATTCGCCGTTCGTAGATAAGAAGCATTCTTTAAGTATTTCCATCCATGCTCTTTTGTAATCTTGAATTTCATCAATTAAAATTACATCGTAAGGCTTTATATTATGTTTATTTTCTTCGAATAGCTTTTTATTTGAGTAATAGTTCTTTTCAAAATAATCGTCTTTTTCTTCATTACTATACTTATTAAACCCTTCTGGAATTAAAATAGGAATACTTAAATTATTAAGTTCTGAATTAATGAATAAATGGTAGTTAGAAATTACAAAAACCTCCCAAGGGAATTCTTCTCTTACTTCACTAATTTTATCTTTTATATAGTTCTTTAAAGTAATGTTAAAAGTAAGAATCAATACTTTTCCTTTTGTCCTTTTATGGGCCTGAACTGCTCTAGCTGCTATAATAGTAGTTTTCCCAGAGCCAACAACTCCTTTTATCCTTTGTTCCTTTTTATTTTGCTCGTAGATTATCTCCAGTTGTTTAGGGCTATATCTAATCTCCTTGCCTTGCTCCAATAAATGTACAGGTGGTTTTAAAAATCTTTTAAAACTGTGATAAATATCATCTGTAAATAAGAATGATTGCCTTTCAGATATTAAATATCTATTTTTTAAAATGCTTGTAAAATTAAATTCATTTAGGCTGTCCCTTCCCAATAAATCAATATTATACTTTAAGAAATCCAAATAGCGCTTATCATGTTTATATGGGTTAATTAAAAGATCAGAAATCTTCGAAGAGCTGGAATTGTGAAAATAGACTGCACAAGTTACAATATTAAAATTCCGTATATCTTTAATCTTTTTCTCAAGGAGATTTTCTATGTGTAGTTCAAATAGGTTGTCTTTGTATTTTAATACTTGAGAAATAGGAGATTTATATGTGGTAGCACCGCTGCTAATTATTTTAAAATTCTTTCTTTCATCTAATTCATATTTGTCAAGATTATAATCTTTTACTTCAATTACCATGATACCATAGCCCTTTCTCATTAGGACTATGTCCGGTCTATCTCCATTCATGTATGGATTGAAATATACTTCAAAAGTATTGTCTAAATTATTCAAAAGGAATTTTAATATATGGATTTCTCCTTCCTCTGGTTTGACTTTTAATTTAAAGATTTCATCTAAAGAAGGAGTTAATAATGCCATAATTGATAGATTCCTTTCTAATTAACCTTTAGTCTAATTATTTTAACTATAAATAAATATTTCGAACAGACGTTTTAATTATAGATGTGGAAAGGCATACAATATATAAAATAATTAATATAAAAAATGTTATTATAAAAAAAGAGGCCTTAATTCTAAGACCTCTTTCACAATTGTTTAAAGCTATAAAAAGTTAAAGTAAGAAGTTACTGTGGATGCTCCTGCAACCAGGTATCCAACTGCTGAATTTCCTTTTGTTGGTCATTAATAATTTTCTGCGCCATGGCTTTAATTTCCGGCACTTTAGCATTAGGTAAATAGGCGTTGGCCATATCGATACCACTTTGGTGGTGCATGCTCATTAAGCTGGCAAAATGATGATCGGTAGTTCCTTTCATGTTATGGTCCATACTAGTCATCATGGTTTTCATAGGTTGCATCAGCTTCATGGAAGCTGATGTATCATTAACAACTGGCTCGTGGCTATCAATAAAATTTTGCAGCTTTTGTTTTTCTTCCTTTTGGGCAGTTAAGGTTTGCCTGGCCATATTTACTAACATAGGATCCTTGCCATTATCAACCTCTTCCTGAGCCATGGTCAGCGCGCCTTCGTGGTGAATGGCCATCATCTGGGCAAAATCATGATCAACATCACCCGTCATTTTCATTCCCTGCATGGCGGTCATATTCTCGTGCATCAGGTCCATCATCTTATTATTGGAATTTCCAGCTGCCATATCATGGCCTGAATGGTCCTTTGTTTGTTCGGTTGTCGCTGTTTCAGTCTTTCCGGAATTTTGGCCGCAGGCACTAAAAAGTAAAGCTACTCCACAAGCCCAAGCAGTCCATTTAACATTTTTTTCCTTTTTTTTCATATTGTACTCCGGTTAGTTAGCATTAAAGAAATACTATATTTTATTATCCAAATAATTTATACGCCTCTAAAAATCAGGAGTTATTAATGCTTTATTCTAAAAAGGAGAATAGAGGAATGCAATAAAAGAGAATGAAAAATGCCCCAGCTTGATGAAAACAAATTTTTATAAGGAAATTAAATCCTGATAAACAAATAATATTATTTACTAGTCTAGCAGAATTATAACAATCTTTTCAGGTAATGTATAACTATTCTGTCTACTAGGGCTTACCTACCTGAATATTTTGTAATTTGATACGGGAAAGTTCATTTAATTGACCGGCAGCAAAAGGCTCCTCAATTTGCCAAAAATTAATGGTTTTAACCGGTTCGAAATTAATGTAGTCCTGGAATAAGACACCGTTAATTTTACGAGGATTAATGGCCTGACGGAAGCGAATGCCCCCACCATCCGTAACGAAGGTATAAGCAAAATAATCCATCGTAAAAGATTTCTGGTTAATATAATATAGGAATTCATCTTCAAAATCAGTTCCGCCACCCTCCTGGTTGAAGGTAACTTTGATTTTATAATAAGGAGTTTTATTGATGGTAGCACTTCCTAAATACTCCTTTTTGACAGCCGGATCATTCAAACCAAAGGGCAGCAAGGCAAAATAAATAACGGAATTAACCGAAGCACTAAAAGCTTTTACCCGCTCTTCCGGCAATTTTACAGCTTGGCCATTGATAGTGCGGGTAAAAGCATTATTAGTTAAAACATCTTTTACCTGGCCAGTTGAATCGGTAAAAGAACGGGTATAGGTAAAAAGGCCATCCTGAAGGGAAGCTTCATAATGCTTAACCCGGAAGTCAAAAGATACTTGCAATTGCAAAAATCTGTCTCCACCGTGGGTAGTTATGGCTTCATCTATAATAGCCTGCGGATCTTGCGTACTCTTGGCTAAAACAACCTTTTTTTCGGAATTTTGGGAGTTACAACCTCCTAGAACAGATATTAAAAAAAGCAAGCCAAGAAGATAGCGCATACTATTTTATTTAGGTTTAAAAACTCTTTTAGGCTTTATAGTATAAAATTTTTATCCATTAAAGGTAAGGGGAAAGAAAAAATTTGGCAAAAACACCTTATTACAAACCCAAAAGATATAACTCTTTTCAGAGATTGTATAAAACGGTTTATATCTAAATGGGGTAAAACAATAAGATAAGCCGGTGATGAAATATCTCTGGTAATTAATTATTTATGTTTTACCCCAATTAACCAACTTATGCATAACTCCCAATATAAACCAATTATTGATGCTTTAGTGGCATGTGCTGCCGAATGTGAGCATTGTGCTACTGCCTGTTTACAGGAAGAAGATGTTAAAATGATGATCCGGTGCATACAATTGGATCGCGATTGTTCCGCCATTTGCCGAACTACAGCCGATGCCTTAGCCCGGAATTCAGAAAATGCCCAGGTGTTTTTAGATGCCTGTGCCGCCATTTGCGCCGCCTGTGGCGAAGAATGCGAAAAGCACGCGCAACACATGGATCATTGCCGGGCGTGTGCCGAAGCTTGCCGCCGGTGCGAAGAAGCCTGCCGCTCGCTTTCGGGTAAAATTTATTAACCCTTTGCGTTTGCATGCTGGCCAGGTTTATCATAGGATAGTTTAACAAATCTATGATACATATCTTACTCCATGTGCTGGTTCCAGCCGGGGTGGCATACCTCTTTTATCGGGACAATTGGCTTAAGGCCTGGGCCATGCTAGCGGCCGGCATAATCCTGGACATAGACCATTTATTTGCCGTACCCATTTATGATCCTGACCGATGCAGCATTGGTTTTCACTTTTTACATACTTATCCGGCAATTGCGGTTTATCTGCTTTTATTAATTATTCCCAAGATACGCACGTTTGCCTGGGGCTTTTTAATACATATGGTGCTGGACTACATAGCTTGTCTATAAAATTTAACTTTAATAAAATTTATAATATTTAATAAAAAATGAAACAGATTATAAATGTTCGCCAGTGGGTGATGCTCTTGTTTGCCAGTGTATTATTTGTTGGTTGTAATGAAGACGAAGATGGTTTAATTACCCAACCGCATGACCAAAACAAAATGATGACGATCATGCACCAGATGATGACCGAAATGGAAGCCATGCCCATGACCAGCGAACCCGACATTGATTTTGCCAAGATGATGGTTATGCATCATCAAGGTGCTATCAACATGGCTAATGAAGAAATTGCCAATGGTAGAGACAACGAGATGAAAGCCATAGCGCAAAAAATTAAAATAGAACAGGAAAAAGAAATCCAGGAATTTAATACCTTTTTAAGTACCTATCAGGCTGATCAGCCTATGAACATGGAATTCCATATGGAAGTGATGGAATCTATGGAAAAAATGGGTCGGGAAAGTGATTTACGGGTAATCACGGGAGACACCGATCAGGATTTTGCCCAACTTATGATTCCGCACCATCAGGCAGCGATGGAAAATGCCAAATCAGTGATAGAACATGGTAATAGTCCTGTAATTAAGGCCATGGCTCAAAAAATTATTGACAGCCAGATGATGGACATAAAAGAACTGCAGGAATGGCTACTTGAGCACAAAGAATATTAAAGTTGTTGTTTTGGGGTTTAAGCGTCTTTGTCCTGGTGACGGAGACGCTTTTGTTTAGCTCGTGACATGAGCAAAATCATATAACTCTTTATCCGAATTATGTTACACATTCCCTTAAGTCATGAAGTATCTTTGGTAAAGAAAAGAAAACGTGCGGGCTAAAATTCAAGCCAACGATTTTCCTAGGAAACCAAAACTAAAATAAATTATGGAAACTTTAAAATTCAAAACCAATATCAAATGCGGTGGTTGTGTGGCCACGGTAACTCCTTTCCTGGATAAGGAAAAGAATATTGAAAAATGGCAGGTGGATACTAGTGATCCAAATAAAATATTGACCGTGGAAGGTAGCGCCGTCAACGAGGAAGAAGTAATAAAAACCATTGAAAAAGCTGGTTTTAAAATTGAGCCGCTGCCATAAACCACCAAGTATAAAAAGGATAATCTGTATGGGTTATCCTTTTTTATTATTCTTTTCATTAGAAATTTAATAATTGTACCATGGACCATTCCCATCATCACCACTCCTCTAATACCCAGCCAAAGGCCAAAGAATTAAAAGAAACTACGCAGGAGCATCTGGCCCAGAAAACTGTTCATGCCCACAACCACGCCGTTCCGACCAAAGCCCAGGCATCTCACGGTGAACACGGGCATGATCACCATGCCATGATGATAGATGATTTCCGGAAAAGATTTTGGATTTCCCTGCTGCTATCCATTCCGGTTATCATTATTAGTCCGATGGTACAGGACATTTTGGGCTACCAACTGGAGATACCGTATAACATGTATATTTCTCTGGTGCTTTCTACCGTGATTTTCTTCTACGGCGGGTGGCCCTTCTTGACCGGCCTAAAAGATGAGCTAAAAAAAGGCGCTCCGGGCATGATGACCTTGATTGCTATTGCCATTACCGTGGCCTATGTGTACAGCACCGCAATCGTTTTTGGCTTAGAAGGCATGGACTTCTTCTGGGAATTGGCAACGCTGATTGTCATTATGCTACTAGGGCATTGGATTGAAATGAAGTCAGTCATGGGAGCATCACGGGCTTTGGAGCTGCTGGTGAGTATGATGCCTTCCGAAGCCCACCTGATTCAGGAAGACGGAACCGCAAATGTCCGGATTGATGCGCTGAAAAAAGGGGACCTGATCTTGGTAAAGCCGGGGGAGAAGGTGCCGGCCGATGGGCTAATTGTGGAAGGCGAAAGCTATCTGAATGAGAGCATGCTTACCGGAGAAAGCAAACCGGTTCAAAAATCAAAAGAAGACAAGGTCATTGGAGGCTCTATCAATGGTAACGGTTCCTTAAAAGTAACTGTCCAGAATACGGGTGCCGAAAGCTATTTAAATAAAGTGATCAACCTGGTTCAGGAAGCGCAGAAAACCAAATCCGAAACCCAGAATCTGGCCGATAAGGCCGCCCGCTGGCTGACCTACGTGGCCCTTTTTGCCGGCTTTGGTACCTTCGCCGTGTGGCTAGCCGTAGGTGCTGAACTTTCTTTCGCGCTGGAACGCATGGTGACCGTGATGGTTATTTCCTGCCCCCATGCCCTTGGTTTGGCCGTGCCGCTGGTAGTGGCTATTTCCACGGCTATTTCGGCTAATAATGGCTTACTGATTCGGAACCGTACCGCTTTCGAAAATTCCCGCAAAATTACCACCATCATTTTTGATAAAACTGGTACTTTAACGCAAGGTTCCCATGAGGTGGCCAGAGTGGTTGCCTTTACAGAGGAGTATCCCGAGAAAGAATTGCTGCGCTTAGCCGCCGGGGTTGAACAGAACTCCGAACACTATATTTCCCAGGGCATTTTAAAACGAGTGAAGGCAGAAAACATGCCTATCCCGGCTTCTCTAAGCTTTAACTACTTGCCCGGAAAAGGATTGGAAGGCATCGTAGAAGGGAAATCTGTCAAGGTAGTGGGGCCCAATTATATTCAAGAATTTAGTATTCCGGTGCCGGCCAGCAATGCCGAAGAAGGCGTAGAAACGGTGGTTTACATCATGGTGCAAGATAAAGTGGTTGGCTTCATCAGTCTAAAAGACCAAATCCGGCCTGAATCTGCAGAGGCTATCCGGATATTAAAGGAGAACGGCATTAAAAATTTATTATTGACTGGCGATAATGACCGGGTGGCTAAGAGCGTAAGTGATGCCTTGAAAATGGACGGTTTTCTGGCTAATGTATTGCCGCACGAAAAGCAAGAAAAAATTAAAGAACTGCAAGCGAAAGGAGAATTTGTGGCAATGACCGGGGATGGCGTAAACGATGCGCCCGCCCTGGCCCAAGCCGATGTGGGCATTGCCGTGGGCTCCGGTACGGATGTAGCCGCAGAAACAGCGGACATCATATTAGTTAATAGCAATCCCCAGGATATAGCTTCCTTGGTGCTGTTTGGCAAAGCTACTTACCGGAAGATGATTCAGAATATTATTTGGGCGACGGGTTATAACGTTATTGCATTACCATTAGCCGCAGGTGTTTTGTATCAGCAAGGCATTATGGTGTCTCCAGCTATAGGTGCCGTTTTAATGAGTTTGAGCACGGTAATAGTAGCGATTAATGCCCAGTTGCTAAAAACCCAGATGAAGCATTAAACTGTTCCAAAAACCGCTATAGATCCAGGTGGGAAGAAAAGTAAGTATACACTAGGACAGGGATAGAAAGCTAGCAAAGAAGTTTATTCATTTTTAATTAAATCACTTAAACAATTTAGTTATGCCACAGCAAAAAATACTGGATATATTAGGTGCCGATGCGGAAGACTTACTCCAATATACTTCGTCTACGGTAGCCAAAGATTTGCTTCATGAACCCGGACCAGATTTTATAGATCGGGTCTTTTTACAGACAAACCGCAGCATACCCGTACTGAGAAGCTTAGCCACCTTATTCAACCATGGCCGCTTAGCCGGTACCGGTTACTTATCTATCTTACCTATCGATCAGGATATTGAACACACGGCGGGATTCTCGTTTGCACCTAATCCAATTTATTTTGATCCGGAAAATATCATTAAGCTGGCCATGGAAGGTGGGTGTAATGCCGTAGCTACTACCTTCGGCAATTTAGGAATGGTGGCCCGGAAGTATGCCCATAAAATACCCTTTATTGTTAAAATAAATCACAATGAGCTTTTAACCTACCCGACTAAATCTAATCAAATTATGTTTGGCTCCGTGGAAGAAGCCTGGAACATGGGAGCGGTCGCAGTAGGAGCTACTATCTATTTTGGTTCCGAAGAATCAAACCGGCAAATCATGGAGGTGGCGGAAGCATTTGAAAGAGCCCATCAATTGGGTATGGTCACCATTTTGTGGTGTTATACCCGAAATGCCGCCTTTAAAACAACCGATAAAGATTACCATGTAGCCGCCGACATTACTGGCCAGGCTAACCACTTAGGAGTTACCATCCAGGCGGATATTATTAAACAGAAAATGCCCGAAAACAATGGTGGTTTTAAGGCCATTAATTTTTCTAAATGGCATCCGGACATGTACAGTAAATTAGCTACTGATCACCCGATTGACTTATGCCGTTATCAGGTTTTAAATTGCTACATGGGCCGGGCTGGCTTGATTAATTCCGGTGGGGAATCGCAAGGGGATACCGATTTACAGCAATCGGTGCGAACCGCCGTGATAAACAAACGCGCCGGTGGCATGGGTCTTATTCTGGGCCGTAGGGCCTTCCAACGGCCGCTACCAGAAGGTATTAACCTCTTAAATCTGGTACAAGACGTTTACCTTGATTCCCAGATTAGTTTGGCTTAAAATAACCATTAGGCACGACCACCTGTTAATCTAATTAAAACTTTTATTCATCAGAATCTACCCATTGCTTTTAAAGTGCCTGGTGTAGCAGTAAGTTTTCGCTCTCCGGAAGTTACTGGGTCAATAATTACAGTCGAAGGAGAGCACTTTCCGAATAACATGAATATAAAAATTAAAGTAATCTATTTTTGCTCCTTTATCATTCTTTTAGTGCTAGTAATACCAGTTTCGGGGATGGCGCAAGCTACCCAGCAAGAAACCATTTCCAGTAAAGAAATTATTGATAAAATGTTTAGTTCTATCCGGCAGTTGCGCACTCTTAAATTCATCATGCGAGATTGGGAAAGAAGAGAAAACCGGAACCGGGAGGGGGAACAACATATCAAAGTAAATACTAATCCCTTCTGGGTATATGCCTACATTGCAAAACCAAGCAAAGGAGTGGAAGCGTTATACCGGCAGGGAGAAAACAACAATAAGCATCGGATGATTTCATCCATAAACCCAAAAACTAAAAATTATATTCAGTTGGTTAAAAGAATTGGATTTGGAAGGCAACTTACTTTTACAGAGAGTTAATTGATTAAGAAAAAGCAGGTTAAAACATGGAGCATGCTATAATATTTGCGTATCAAGGCAAACAAAGTAAAAATGAAAATAACAAAAACTAAAAAAAGGTGGGTCAGCAATTTATTGTTGTTTGCTATAATTATCAGCCTGACCTGTTATCCAGCAACGGCTCAATCGCCTATTCAATATGTTGAAAGAGAAAGTGAGCAAATAAAAACAGAAAAGGTAGCTGGCGAAAAGTGGTTGATGTGGTTGTATTATAATCCGATTGGGCAAGCAACCTTGTGGGCGTTGGCGAAAAGAAAGTTTGTTTCAACAATCTATGGTAAAATGATGGATCGCTCTTCTTCAGCGAAAAAGATTCAACCTTTTATTGAAGATTATGATATTGATATAAGCATTGCTCAAGAACAGGAGTTCGAAAGTTTCAACGGTTTTTTCACCCGGAAACTAAAGGCCGAAGCAAGACCGATTGATACCAGCGCTATTATTGTTGTATCCCCTGCCGATGGAAAAATTTTGGCTTATGCCGACATTAGCACCTCTGATTTTATTATAAAAGGAAAGCGCTTTGATGTAGCCTCATTTTTGGATAACCCGGACTTTGCACGAAAATACCATGATGGCGCCCTGCTTATTATCCGATTAGCCCCAGTCGATTACCATCGTTTTCATTTTCCAATCACTGGATATATAACTTTAAACAAAAAAATTAAAGGTGACTATTATTCAGTAAATCCCATTGCTTTGCGTAAAAAGGTTGAAATATTTTTTCTTAACAAACGAGAATATACAATTATCTCAAATCCTTTGTTTGGTGATGTAATTATGACCGAAGTGGGTGCCACCATGGCAGGAAGCATCGTGCAAACATTTAAGGAACGTTTTGCAAAAAAAGGGGAAGAAAAAGGCTACTTTAAATTTGGAGGCTCAACGATAGTACTGCTGTTTGAAAAAAGTAAAATTCACATTGATGCGGATTTATTGATTAATACAACACAGGGTTATGAAACTACAATTAAAATGGGAGATAGAATTGGCAAGCAAAAATAGAAGAAATATTCAAAGAGTTTGTACACCAAAAGTTCAGCATATATTTGGTGGATAAATTAGAAAACAAATGAAACACAGTGTTAACAATGTGTATAAAAAATAGGCGTAATATCAATAAAATAAAGGCTTCTTGCTCGAGTAAAACTATGTGCTTAATTGAAAATTCAGTGATTAGAAATCGCCTACTTTTCATATATTAACCATTAGCATCAATTGTACCAAACTGCATCGACAACAAGGTATATACAAAACCCTTGCTATGCTGCGGGCTTTGCATATACTAGACGTTATGCGAAATTAATAAAATGAAAAATTTCGAGTTCAAATGCTCTTGCTGTATTGAAATACATAAGGGGATTCCAAGTTTTGGAACAGAGGCACCGCTGTATTATTACTGCATTCCTAATAATGAACTAGAGGAAAGAACATTCCTTACCAGCGACACTTGTGTAATAGATGACACGGATTACTTTGTAAAGGGCTGTTTAGAGATTCCTGTAGATGGCTACGGAGAGCAATTCTCATACAATGGTTGGGTTTCTTTAAGGGAAGACAACTTTTTCAAGTTCCAAGATTTGCTCGACGTCGTTGAAAGGGAAAATCAAGAACCAATGATAGGCTGGTTCTCTAGTTGGATTTACCCTTTTGAGGATACCGAGAAGTTAAAAGCTAAAATACATTTCAGAAATAATGGAATGCGCCCATTCATTGAACTTGAACCCACCGACCATCCTCTTGCGATAGCTCAAAAAGACGGAATAAGCGTTGAAAAGGTAATAGAGATTTACGAGTGCTATGTGCATGGGGTAGAAAAAAACAGCGCAAGACAACACCTAAACGCCAGTCTTCGGCCGACGGCCTCGCCCGTCGTTTAGCCCAGTACGTTAGGCTTAATTTTAAAAGGACTTGAAACGAAATAAAATATATGAAAACCTAGATTTTTCTTCTGATTTTTCAGTAGAAGATTGGAATGCTTTAATAAAATTAAAATTACTAAAATACTTTTCAGATGAATCGATTTTTGAAAAAAATAAAGAGATTTTAAGAACTGAACTTGTCAATTATATTAAATTTTGCACTAAACCTGAGTATTCCGAACTTTTTGAATGGGCGTTTAATCTTTATAAGGACTGTATTAATACGGATAAACAACTAATCATTAAAGTACTGGCTGACTCCTTTGACGACATTTCAATTACGGACATGAAGTGGATGACAAATGTATTGACGCAACTAGACGAAAAAGAATTTTCAGAAAGGGACAAAATAAGTTATTATTTCAAGGTTATAGACGAAACTTTGGAGGGCGTATTTAAACCCCGCTTTAAATTACTTGACAAACTTGTTAACTATAAATTATATAGTGTTATTCCCAACAACTCAGGTTCTGACTTTGGGAAGGTAATCAGAGATTTTCCTAATCAGGGGTAAATTAAAGGAAAGTACAAAATCCGTCACGACAAGCAGGATAAAAGTTTGCTAAACTATTATCTTGTATAATTAATGGTTAATTCACTGATTTCAGATTCAATTCCTCAGGGCATCCAAATTAAAAGTTTTATAATTTATACAGTCTGAAAAGTCATATTCTCCGACTAATTTGATTGTGCCCAGCTTTGGGTAGAAGTTCCGATTATTTTAGTTAATAAATCCTGTTTTTCTTGCTTCAACAGATAAGTATTCTTTTCTGGACATGGGTGATTTTTAGGGTACAAACAAACGGTAGAAAAGGCGGACGCAGCCGGGGACTTTCCAAAGAAGCAGAAAGGACAACCATGCTGACTCAAACCTTATATAACGAACGAAAGTTAGGGGTAAATGAAATAGCCACGGAACTTACTATCTCTCAGAGGCTGTTTTATAAATATCTAAGGCATCGGGGCGTTTTAACCCATGGTAAAAATTAAAAACGATAGGGGTGACGGGTTTTGTACCTTTCTTTAATTTACCCCTAGATAAGAAAACATACCTCCCTTTGGTACAGGTTATTTATGATGAATTGGGATTCTTTGAAAGATATGAGTACCATGATCTACAGATAAATCCTACCTTCAAAAAAGATGAATTTACCAAGGATTTCCCGGCTTACAATTTCTAATCTGTGTTCAATAGTTTATAGGCTTGATAACCTTTATCTCCGTTGAACACCAATTTAATGAAATAATAAAAAATTAAGCTTTGGCTAGGTAATCCTTTTAAATGAAATGTAAGACACATCTCATTATTCGAAAATCTCACCGCTACCTGGGCCTTATCCTGGGCATCCAATTTATACTGTGGACAGCTGGCGGGCTGTATTTTAGCTGGAGTGATATGGATGAAATACACGGCGACCATCATCGGAAAGCTACCTTAAACTTTAAAGCTGATATGCCGTTGGTTTCGCCCACCCAGATTATTGCGCAACTCCCCCAGGTGGATTCCGTGCAGGCAATTCGTTTGATTGCGGTCTTTGGTCAACCAGTCTATCAACTGCAATATTTTACCACGGTAGCTGGAAACACATTTATTAAAACCCAATTAGCCATAGCCGCTACGGGCCAGCTCCGCCCAGCTCTTACCCGGCAAGAGGCCATTGCATTAGCTAAGAATAATTTCTCTGAGCCAGTTCAGGTTTCGCAGGTAGAATATCTTACAGAAGGGAAAATAAATGGTCACCATGAATATCGGGAAAGCCCGCTGCCCGCTTGGGCGATCACGATGCAGCATCCAACCCGAACAACGGTGTATGTGGCCGCCGAGCAGGGTCAGGTTACCAAATTTCGTAATAACAAATGGCGCATTTTTGATTTTCTCTGGATGCTGCATACCATGGATTACCAAGGCCGGGATAATATTAGTAATGTTTTATTAAGAATATTCTCGATTGCAGGCATGGTTACCATTCTCTCCGGTTTTGCTTTGTATTTTGTGTCTTCAGGTAGCAAAAGCAGACAAAAGCGATTAAAACAATTAAACCCTAAAACTTAATAATAGAAAATATGTTTAAACAGCTTTTCCAGAAAAATTTAGGGAGCTTTATTTCCATGGCGCTGCTGGTAATTGTACCGGTTTCGGTTAGTTCAACCTTAGCTGTTCTGCTGTACCAATACCAGGATCTGCTTCTAAATTTAACCTTTGGCCAAACAATACTTTATTTCCTGGTTGTTTCTTTAACCATGGCTTTTGCTTTAACCCCGACCACTTTTATCGCTTTACTGACTGGTTTTTACTTGGGCTGGGTTGGGTTTCCGGGTGTGGTTATTTCGTATGCCCTGGCTTCCTTAATCGGGTACCAATTAGCCCAAATAATAGACCAGGGCAAACTACTTAAGTTTATCAATCATTTTGAAAAAGCGGCAGCGGTGATGGAAGAACTAAAACACCAAAGCTGGAGCTTAATTATATTAACCCGGATTTCTCCGGTTCTACCTTTTGCATTAATGACTTTTATCCTGGCCATGATGAAAGTAAATCAGCAGAAATTTTTACTAGCCAGTATTGTAGGGATGCTACCCCGAACTTTATTTTTCTTTTGGTTAGGCACCCAAGCCCAGGATATTATCCTCTTATTGCAAGATTCTGATACGGGTACCAGCGGTAAATTACTGTTAATTGCCCTTATCGCCATATCCGTTTTTGGTTTATATTACCTTTTTAACCGGGCTTTAAAGAAGGCGCTTGCGCGAAAGTCTGTTCGTCAATAGCTTCAGTTAAATACAATTCTTTTTCACTTGGGTCATTAAAGCTTTTTGGCTTTTAAGCGCAAGCTATTAGCTACTACGGATACCGAACTCAGCGCCATAGCTGCCCCGGCAATCATCGGGTCCAATAAGAACCCGTAAAAGGGGTAGAGTACTCCCGCCGCAATCGGAATGCCAATCAGGTTATAGATGAAAGCCCAAAATAAATTCTGCCGGATGGCATTTACCGTTAACCGGGATAATTTCAGTGCCTTGGGTAGCAATTGTAAATCGGAAGTGATCAAGGTCATTTTAGCCACGTCGATGGCTATATCCGAACCTTTCCCCATGGCAATACTAACATTAGCTTGGGCCAATGCTTGAGAATCATTAATGCCGTCGCCCACCATGCCGACTACTTTTCCTTCCTGCTGGAGCTTTTTCACAAAATCAGCTTTATCACCCGGCATTACTTCTGCCTCAAAATGCTGAATTCCAACCTGACTGGCTACCGAAGCGGCTGTCTTAGCATTATCCCCGGTCAGCATATAGACTTCAATTCCCTGTTGCTGTAATGATTGAATAGCCTTAGCAGAAGTTTCTTTCACTTTATCGGCAATAGCCAGGATGGCAACAACTTTTTCTTCTTCGGTAAAATAAATAACGGTATTGGCTGCCGCCGCCCAGGTATCTGCTATACTAGAAAGCTCTTCTGTAATAGAGACCCCTTGGGCCTTGATGTATTTAGGGCTGCCCACCTGGTAAGTACGGCCTTGCCAAACTGCTATTACGCCACTCCCAGTTACGCTCTCAAAACTATCTAAGGAAACTGATGAAACTACCTGGTCCCGTAAAGAACGAACAACTGCTTCTGCCAAAGGGTGTTCCGATTGTTGCTCGACAGAAAACAACACAGCTTTTAGTTCATTTTGACGAAACCGGGCCTCATCCGACCAGATTAGATTGGTAACAATTGGTTTTCCCTCGGTTATAGTACCAGTCTTATCTAAAATCAGCGCATTCAGGCGATAAGCCTGTTCTAAACTTTCTGCATCCTTGATCAGGATACCTTGTTCTGCTCCTTTTCCTACGCCTACCATAATAGCCGTGGGAGTGGCCAAACCCAAAGCACAAGGGCAGGCTATTACCAACACGGTTACAAAAGCCAATAATCCTTGCGTTAAACCATTGTCCCCACCCAAAGCTATCCAGGCAGTTAAGCTGATTAGAGCCAGCACAAATACTATCGGCACAAAAATACCGGCAATTTTATCGACTAGCTTTTGCACGGGTGCTTTAGACCCCTGGGCATCCTGCACCAATTTAATAATTTGTGCCAATAAAGTTTCACTGCCCACTTTTTCTGCTACAAATCGAAAACTACCTTTTTGATTAATGGTGCCGGCAAATACTTTATCACCAGTTTGCTTAGAAACCGGAACTGGCTCGCCGCTGATCATTGACTCATCCACAAAAGAAGTTCCAAAAGAAACTTCTCCGTCTACCGGCACCTTTTCCCCAGCCCTAACTAATAAAACATTGCCTTTTTGAATAGTTGAAACGGGTACTTCCCGCTCGGTGTCGCCCTCTACGAGCCAAACCGTTTTGGGCTGCAAACCAATTAATTTTTTGATGGCCGAGGAGGTATTGGATTTTGCCCGTTCCTCCAGTAACTTGCCTAATAAGATAAAAACAATCACCACGGCAGAAGCCTCAAAATAAACGTGGGGATGCAAGCCGCGGACATGCCAGAATTCCGGATAAAGGGTATTAAAAACGCTAAAAGCAAACGCAGTACCCGTACTTAAAGCCACCAAGGTATCCATATTAGCTTTTCCGTGTCGGGCTTGACGGAAAGCATTGACAAAAAAGTTGCGCCCAAAATAAAACAGCACCGGGGCACTCAAAGCCATCATGATCCAATTACCATAAGGTAAATCCATCAAGAACATACCGATGATAACTACGGGTAAGGTAAGCAACCCGGCCAACAAGGTTTTCTTCTTTAGGGCTTGGTAATGGGATTGCTGGGTTTGTTCCTGGATTTCTTGGGCGTTTTCGGTATCAATAATTAAATCATAACCCACGGATTGCAGTGCCTTTTGCATATCAGTTACCTGCACCTGCTTCGGATTATAAGTAACTTGTAAGGTTTGGGTGGCGAAATTTACATTGGCCTGGCTTACGCCTGGCGTATTGGCCACCATAGATTCTACACTCACGGCACAAGCGGCACAGGTCATACCAGTAACTGGCATAGAAGCCTGAGTAATGGCGCCATCAGCTATTCGCACCGGTGTATCAATTGTATTTTCCATCATTTAAATGTTAAAATAATTTACTTATACAAAGTTAGCTTCTGGTAGCGCCCGTACTGTTACAGAATTTGGAGAAAGAGTAATAAGATTTTGTTAAATGGTAGCAAAAGATCTATTAAATACTTAAAATGGCAGGAACAAACTACTTTTATTTTTTAATTTAAAAGATTCAATAATCATCTGATGAGATATTCAACGATCCTATTCTGGACATTACTATTGATCGTAGGCATAACGGTTAGTTTTAAACTAAAAGAAGCGAAAAGCAGCACTATTACTATTAGCACCTTTGGCAAGCAGCCCACTATAGTAGTAGATAAAGCAAATTCTATAAAAGTAGTTTTTGGACAGGGAGAAGAAATCTTTTATACCGCTTCTAAAGACGAAGGAAGATCTTTTACTACGCCCCTGCGCATCGGTAAACAAGCTAAATTAGCCTTGGGCATGACTAGAGGCCCGCAGATCACTACCACTAAAGATTTCACTGTTATAGCGGCAGCTGATCATACGGGTAAAATAATGGCCTACCGCTTGAAGAATAATGAAACCAAGTGGAGTAAGCCGGTGAATATTTTAGATAGCGATACTACTGCTAAAGAGGGTTTTATTGCCCTGGCAAGCGGTAAAGAAAATAATGTATATGCAGCCTGGTTGGATATGCGCTTGGGTAACAAAAACAATATTTTTAGTGCTTCTTCTGCTGATGGCGGTAAAACCTGGTCGCAGAGTAGGTTGGCTTATAAATCACCTAGTGGTAGTGTGTGCCCTTGCTGCCGTCCCTCCATAGCGGCGGATCAGCAAGGCAATGTCTATATCATGTTCCGCAATGAGATAGCTGGTGCCCGTGATATGTATATGATACAATCTAGGGATGGCGGTAAAAAATTCAGCCCTGCCCGAAAATTAGGTATGGGCACCTGGATTTTAAAAGCTTGTCCCATGGATGGCGGAGCATTAGCCATAGATGCCACTGGTAAAGTGGGGACTACCTGGCGGCGGGAGAACACCATCTACTATGCGGTTCCAGGTACCATGGAACAAAGGATAGGGGAGGGAAGAGCCAGTAGTTTAGTAAAGACAGCCAAAGGCAATTATCTTGTTTGGCAGCAGGGGAATAATATTATGGCACTTTCACCAAACCAATTAAGTGCCGAAGTTATTGGTACCGGTACCTATCCTCGCCTGACGGCACTGGCTAATCAAAAAGTAATTAGTATCTGGGAAAAAGATGGAAATATATTGGCTAAAATTTTACCATAATTTCTTAAAAATCGGATTTATATATAACGCCCTGCTGCTTGGAATCTAATCTTAAATGTAGAAAGTAGCAATCATTAAAATAAATGTTTTCAGTGCTCCGCCCTTTGGAAAGTATTTGTGGCTAAAATTTGTGGCTAAAGTTATCCTGTTAGCATCTAAATTGGCCAAGTTTATGGCGGACTCAGATACGGGTGAAATGCAAAAACTTGCCAGCATATTTTGCGAAGGCACCGGAGCAAATGGTGTTGGCTTGCGGAAGTATCTAGCCCGATCAGCCTAAATCAGAGCTTATTGCATAATATTAAGCTATAGGGCAGGTTTAAATTACAGAAGGGAAAAGAAATACACTACAATAACTAAACAAACTTAATTGCAATAAAGGCATTGATTAATTGTGCTTTATTTATATGAAGCGCCTTACTTTTTGTTTATAACTCAAATAATTTAGTCCATGTTGTTTGGTTAGATAATCTTCTTCCAATCGGATTTGTATTTGAATTAAAACATAGCCTAAAATCAAAAACAGTCCCGTTAAGGCGTTTGGGTTAGTTAAGAAAAGTCCCATCAGGCTAAGTGTCATTCCAAAAAATATAGGATTTCTGGAAATTCTAAATAGTCCCGTTGTAACGAGTTCGGTTTTGGTTTCTGCATCTATCCCGATGCGCCAGGAGTTACGCATATCATGCTGGCCTATGATGGTCCAGATAAGGGCAAAAACCAACAATCCCAGGCCAAGGTATTTAAAAGGCAAGCTGTCTATAGGTTGTATTGCTAAAAAGCTGTTATGCCAGTTAGGGAAAAATGCAAAGGCAAGAACATAAACAAACAAGGCCAGCAAGGTTAATTTGAAGTAAAATCCTATCAATCCGTAGGCACTATCATCTTGGGGTAGAACAATCGGATTCTTTCCAATTCGTTTTGCCACGATAATGCTTTTCAGTACAAAAGCAAAGGCAAAGAAAAGGGTAAAATAAACGGGCAGGGTAATTCTTAGTATATCAGTCATATAGTTGGCATTTAATTATTTATGACAAAGATATACGGAAGAGCAGTGCAACACCATTGCATTTTTTACGGGTACAATTAAGACCAACCCATTTTAGACTAACTCTTAACTTTAAAACTTTGCAATTCAATTGCATTTAATTTTTTACTACTTTTGCAGCAGATGAAATGGTTTGCTATTCTAATGAGTATTTACATGATCGTCTTATCATGTATACCCTGCGCCGATGCAGCACCAGGGGTGAATACGCCTGAGCAAACTTTTATTTCAGCGGATGCTGATTCCGCTGATCATGCCCCGGCAGCTGATTTATGTTCGCCGTTATGTATTTGTACTTGTTGTGCTGGTTTTGCCCTCCAGACCGCTACACCAAAAGTAAGTCATGCTTTCTTTAAAATCCTGGTTCCAGCCCCAGCTTACCGGCCGGGAGCTATTCCCCAGCCTTCTTTTTCCATTTGGCAACCGCCGCAACTTTAAATCAATTTTTGTTTTTGCCTGCTCTGTAAAGTTCCCACGGGAGCTTTGCGGTTTCACCTATGCCTTACCTGCAGCGTGGTAGCTGTTTCGGGTAGTGGTGGGTCCAAGCAGGGTAATTCATGTATTATTTGATTTAAAGAATTTCCATTATGCTTGACCGCATTATTCATTTTTCTATTCATAATAAATTAATCATTGGCCTTTTTACCTTAGCCTTGATTATATGGGGAGGCTACTCGGTAACGCAACTAACGGTGGATGCGGTACCGGATATTACCAATAACCAGGTACAGGTTATTACCCAGAGTCCGTCCCTGGCCGCTCAGGAAGTGGAGCGGCTGATTTCTTTTCCCGTGGAAGTTACCATGTCCACCATTCCGGATATTGAAGAAATCCGGTCTTTTTCCCGCTTTGGTTTATCCGTCGTTACCATTGTATTCCAAGACCAAGTAGATATTTACTGGGCGCGGCAGCAGGTATCCGAAAGGCTAAGGGAAGCCGAAAACCAGATTCCCGCCGGCGTGGGTACGCCGGAGTTAGCCCCGGTTTCGACGGGTTTAGGAGAAATCTACCAATACGTGCTCCATACCAAGGAAGGCTACGCCAACAAATATTCGGATATGGATTTACGCACGATTCAGGATTGGATTGTGCGCCGGCAGCTGTTAGGCACACCGGGGGTGGCCGAGGTCAGCAGCTTTGGCGGACATGTAAAACAGTACGAAATAGCCATCGACCCCGAAAGGTTGCGGAGCACCAATATCAGCATCAGCGATATCTTTACCGCTCTGGAAAAGAACAACCAGAACACCGGGGGCGCTTACATTGACCGCAAACCCAATGCTTATTTTATTCGCAGTGAAGGCTTAGCCGAAAGCATCGAAGACCTCCAAAAAGTAGTGGTTAAATCCAATGAAAATGGGGTGCCGGTGCTGATCCGGGACGTAGCTACGGTTCAGTTTGGCAGCGCCGTTCGTTACGGGGCCATGACCCGCAATACCGAAGGCGAAGTAGTAGGCGGCCTGGTACTGATGCTCAAAGGCGAGAATGCTTCCCAGGTGATTAAAGCGGTAAAGGAAAGGGTCGCTACCATTGAAAAAACCTTACCCGAAGGAGTAATGATCGAACCATTCCTGGATCGGTCCAAACTGGTTAATAATGCCATTGGTACGGTTACCCGCAACCTGGCGGAAGGGGCGCTGATTGTTATTTTTGTTTTGGTTTTACTGCTGGGCAACTTGAGAGCGGGTTTAATAGTGGCTTCCGTGATTCCCCTCTCCATGTTGTTTGCCGTATCGCTCATGAATTTGTTTGGCGTATCGGGCAACCTCATGAGCCTGGGGGCCATTGACTTTGGCTTAATTGTCGATGGGGCCGTGATTATTGTGGAGGCTACTTTACACCACCTGGGGGCCAGAACTTTATTACGGCCCTTAACCCAGCACGAAATGAACGAGGAAGTTTACGAATCAGCTTCTAAAATCCGTAATTCCGCTGCCTTCGGGGAAATCATCATTTTGATTGTTTACTTACCTATTCTGGCCCTGGTGGGCATAGAAGGGAAAATGTTCCGGCCGATGGCGCAAACGGTGATTTTTGCCATTTTAGGCGCTTTTATCCTATCGCTTACCTATGTACCCATGGTATCGGCGCTCTTTCTGAGTAAGAAGATAAAGCACGAGAAAACCGTGGCCGACCGGATCATGGGATTCTTTCACCGCTTGTACGAGCCGATGATCGCTTTTGCTTTACGGCGCAAAGCAGTGGTTTTGATTACTTCCTTGCTGCTCTTTGCCGGCAGCCTTTTCGTATTCCTGCGAATGGGCGGCGAGTTCATCCCATCTTTATCCGAAGGGGATTTTGCTATAGAAACCAGGGTATTAAGTGGCAGCTCTATTTCCCAGACCATTGAAGCCTCTACCCAGGCCGCCGATATTCTCTTAAAGCAATTTCCAGATGAAGTAAAAGAAGTAGTGGGTAAAATTGGCTCCAGCGAAATCCCCACCGACCCCATGCCGGTAGAAGCCATTGACCTGATGGTTATTCTCAACGACAAAGAAGCATGGGTAAAAGCAGATGATTCCGAGGAATTAGCCACTGAAATGGCCGAAGCCCTGGAAGCTATACCGGGCGTTACCTTTGGCTTCCAGCAGCCCATCCAAATGCGTTTTAACGAGCTGATCAGCGGGGCCCGCCAGGATGTGGTGATGAAGATTTACGGCGAAGACTTAGATATTTTAACTGAGCAAGCCGGTAAGATCGGCAAGATTGTCTCTTCGGTTGCCGGTGCCGAAGATTTGTACGTGGAGCAGATCACGGGCTTACCCCAGATTGTGATTACGTTCGACCGCGAGAAGATTGCCCAATTTGGGTTGAACATCGAAGACGTCAACCGGGCCATTCAAACTGGTTTTGCCGGACAATCAGCCGGCGTTATTTACGAGGGAGAAAGGCGCTTTGAAGTGGTAGTACGCCTGGCCTCGGCTAATCGCCAAAGCTTGGAGGATGTGCGCGGCTTATATGTAACCACGCCCCACGGGGACCAGGTGCCTTTAGAACAAGTGGCCCAGGTTAACTTTAAAACCGGTCCCAGCCAGATCCAGCGGGATGATGCCAAGCGACGCATTACGATTGGCTTTAATGTCCGGGGCCGGGATGTAGAAAGCATCGTAGCGGAATTACAACAAAAAGTAAATGCTCAGTTAAGACTACCAGCGGGCTATTATGTGACCTACGGTGGGCAGTTTGAAAATTTGCAAAAAGCCAAAGACCGGCTTTCCGTAGCGGTGCCGGTGGCACTTTTACTTATTTTCCTGTTGCTCTTTTTTACCTTCCGTTCCGTTGCCCAGAGCCTTTTGATTTTTACGGCTATTCCGCTTTCGGCTATTGGCGGAGTTCTGGCGCTCTGGCTGCGGGGCATGCCCTTTAGTATTTCCGCCGGGGTAGGCTTTATTGCCTTATTCGGCGTGGCTGTTTTGAACGGTATTGTCCTCATTAGTTATTTCAATCAACTTAAATCCGAAGGTATGACCAGTATTAAAGAGCGGGTATTGCGGGGTACCGAAGTACGTTTGCGACCGGTGATCATGACCGCGCTCGTAGCTTCTCTCGGATTTCTGCCGATGGCCTTATCCAATACGGCCGGAGCCGAAGTACAAAAACCACTGGCCACAGTAGTAATAGGTGGCTTGGTATCCGCCACTTTATTAACGCTGGTGGTATTGCCGATCCTGTATATTTTACTGGAGCAATTTATGGAAAGGCGGGTTTATAAAAGCCAGCCGCGGACTTCCGGGTTAGGTACGGCAACCATGGTTACCCTGATGATAGGAGCCGGATTGTTTTTATCTGGCAAAGCCCAGGCCCAGGCCTCTGCACCGGCCCTAACTTTGCCCCAGGCGATTGAGCAAGCCTTAAACCAAAACCGCAGCATCCAGGCGGCTAACTACCAGATTTCGGCTAATAAGAGTTTACAAGGAGCCGCCGTAGATATAGGTAAAACCAACGTGGAAGCGGTTTACGGCCAGATAAACTCCGTGAACCGGGACAATAATTTTACGATTAGCCAATCCTTCGCTTTCCCTGCGGTTTATGTAAATCAAGCCAGATTAGCGAAAGCCAACATCCGGGGCAGTGAACTGAACTTATCCATCCGGCAACGGGAACTGGTACGGGAGGTAAAGCAGGCTTATGCCGGACTCGTTTATACCCAGGCGAAATTGCAACTGCTGCAGTACCAGGATAGCCTGTACGCTAATTTCTTACGGGCTAGTAACATTCGTTTGCGCACTGGTGAAACAAATTTACTGGAACAAGCCACGGCCCAGGCGCAGCAAGTAGAGGTAAAGAATACCATTGAACAGACCCAGGCTGAGCAGCAGATATATGTAACCCAATTACAAAATTTATTGCACAGCCAGGCTCCGGTTACCATTGCCGCCACGCTTTTAACCCGGCTACCCGTCACGATACCGGATACCAGTATGCTCTCCGGGCAACCCCAAATAGCCATTTATCAGCAGCAAAAAGAGGTCGCCCAGCTTCAAACCAAGCTGGAACGGGCCCGGTTGCTGCCGGATTTTAGTTTGGGTTATTTTAACCAATCCCTGATCGGGCTGCAAAATGTAAATGGGGTAGAGCAAAACTTTACCAGTGGCGACCGCTTCACCGGTGTACAAGTAGGGGTTTCTATTCCCTTATGGTACCGGGCCAGTGCGGCCCGCATCAAAGCTGCCCAATACCAGGAAAAGCTGGCCGATGCGACTTACCAGTACCAGCAAAGACAATTTATGACGCAGCTTAAATTAGCCACCCAGCGACTCGGCAAGCAAGAAAAAAACCTGGCTTACTACGAAAAAACAGGTTTACCCTTAGCGGATCTCATTATCAAACATGCCGAGAAAGGATTTCGGAACGGGGTGATTGACTATCTGGAATATGTCCAAAGCCTGAACCGGGCTTTGGCTATTAAAGCCAATCATTTAGAAGCCTTGCAGCAATACAATGAAGCAGTTATTGTGCTGGAATTTATATCGGGTCAATAAATTTTAATTATCCATATTTCATAGAAAATGAATTCGAAACTATATATAGTAATCATCAGTATTTTTCTGATAACCTCTTGTAATCAAACGGGTAAGGAGGCGGAAAAAGAAGAACCAGCCGCGGCCGAACATGCCGAGGAAGCAGGTGCCCACGAAGAAAATGAAAACACGGTAGAATTTACCCCGGAGCAATTTGTCATTGGCAAGGTGGAGCTAGGAAAGATAGCGCCTAAAAACCTGAGCAATGTTATTGCGGTGAATGGCTTGCTGGATGTGCCGCCGCAAAACCTGCTGTCCGTAAGTGCCCCGATGGGCGGATTTGTACAAAGCACAGACTTGCTGCAAGGCATGCGGATCAAGAAAGGACAACTGGTAGCAGTTATTGAAAACCCGGAATTCGTTACCATTCAGCAAGATTACCTGGAAAGCATCAGCCAACTGGAATATTTAACCCTGGAGTACCAAAGGCAAAAAGAGCTGGCCGCTGAGCAAGTAGGATCGCTCAAAAACTTTCAGCAGGTAACGGCCCAATATAAAGCCATGCAGAGCCGGGTAAACGGCTTAAAACAGCAGTTAGCGCATATTGGCATTCCGGCCAGTCGGCTACAACCCGGTAAAATCACCCGCACCTTGCCGATTTACTCCCCAATCAATGGCTACGTCACGGAAGTAAATACGAACCGGGGCAGCTACGTCACGCCTACCGATGTCATGTTTGAAATTGTCGATACCGAGCACTTACACGTGGAGCTGACGGTATTTGAAAAAGATTTAACCAAGTTAAAAGTAGGCCAGAAAATCCGCTTTTATTTGCCCAACGAATCCGGGGCCGAGCGCACGGCTACCCTGCATTTGATCGGCCGGGAAATCAGCCCCGAACGAACCGTACGGGTTCATGCCCATTTAGACAAAGAAGAAACCCAGTTGATCCCCGGCATGTACGTAAAGGCTTTTATTGAGCTGGACATCAATACGGTGCCGGCCTTGCCCCAGGAAGCGGTGGTGCAATCAGAAGGCAAAGATTACATCTTTGTTTTAAAGGGTACCCGCCAGGAAGCAGGGCAGCAAATGCGCGATTTTGAGATGGTAGAAGTTCGCAAAGGGGTAACGGAAAGCGGCTACACGGAAATTGTAGAACCAGCCGCTATCAAAGACTTCATTGCCGTAAAAGGCGCTTATTCCATCCTAGCTAAAATGAAGAACACGGAAGAAGAAGGCGAAGGCCACGGCCATTAATCTACCTCGCTATGTTACAGGATTTAAATAAAAATTTGCAGCAAAAACAGATCCGGCCAACCGCCATGCGCCTGTTGGTTTTGGATTACCTGCTTAACCAAACATCAGCCGTTTCTCTCAACAACCTGGAGAGTTATTTTATGCACTCGGACCGCATTACCCTTTACCGGACTTTAAAAACATTCGAGGAAAAAGGTTTGGTGCACCGCATCGACGACGGCAGCGGGTCGGTTAAATATGCCCTTTGCCCCGAAGACTGCTCCACGCAGGAACATCACGATTTGCACGTGCATTTCTATTGCCATAAATGCGGCGAAACTTTCTGTTTACCAAAATCCCACATTCCGGAGATTGCGCTGCCCGATAAGTTTAAAACCGAAGAAGTGAACCTGGTGGTAAAAGGTACTTGCGGAAGTTGCAGCGGGTAAAATGCAATGCAGTTGCAGGGCAGGGGGCGTTACCTTTGGGCTGTACTTTAACTTATACCCGAAATGAAGAAATAAAATGAAATCCTATAATCAGGCATAATGGTAGAGCTTATCATGGGCAGCCTTTTATTAAGTGTTTTGCACGCCATTATTCCGAACCACTGGGCACCGGTGCTCGCCATCGCCCGTTCGGAGCGCTGGACCATAAAGCAGGTAACCGGCGTTACGATTTTGGTTGGTTTAGCCCATATCGGGAGTACGGTGTTACTGGGGGTGGTGCTGGTGCTTTTGGGTTATCAGCTGGCGCAGGTATATACTTCTTTTTCCCGGCTATTGGCCCCAGCAATCCTTCTTATTCTGGGAATTTTATACCTGACGGTGGGCCTACTGCAACCAAAACCCGTTGGCCAGCTAACCGAAGTTAAGGATAAAGGGAAATCAAAAGCCGGGGTGATAGTGGGCCTTACTTTGGCGATGTTGTTTTCCCCTTGCCTGGAGTTAGGAGCTTTTTATCTCCAGGCCGGGCAACACGGGTGGCTCGGTTTTATGGTGGTCTCGACAGTATACCTGGTCGTTACCCTTACCGGTATGCTGGTATTGGTAATTGTAGGTTATAAGAACCTGAACCGACTGAAAGGGGGCTGGCTGGCGACCCATGAAAAACAAATTACCGGGCTTACACTAATCTTATTAGCGGCCTTATCATACTTTTTAAATTAAAGCTTTAGATTATGGATAAAGAAATTAAAAATAACGCAGAGGAGTTAAAACCACTCGAAATAACTTCCCCGAGAACAGCGGAAGCTCCCGGTCCGGCGGTAGATACGACCGGTACCAAAGCAAAGCCGGAAGCGGCGGATGGGCACAGCCACAGCGAAGAAGAAGCAGAATCATCTTACTGGCCTACCATTATCAGTTTGGGGCTATTATTAACTGGCCTGTTGTTAGACTACCTGGATACCCCCTGGTTTGCGGGTTACGTCCGGGTGCTGGTTTATGGGGTAGCTTATTTGCTGGTGGGCTGGCGGGTGGTCTGGCACGCGGTTACCAGCATCCGGAGCAGCTTTTTTAATGAATTCTTATTAATGACCATGGCCACCGTGGGCGCTTTTTACATTGGGGAATACGCCGAGGGGGTTGCCGTCATGCTGTTTTATGTGGTGGGAGAGCACTTCCAGGAAGCAGCCGTGCTACGTTCCCGCCGTTCTATCAAAGCCCTGATTGATAACCGGCCGGATGAAGTAGGACTGGTTACGGCCAATGGGGTAGTCATCACCAAAGCCCAAGCAGTTCAGGTAGGAGAGACGGTGCAGGTAAAAGCCGGGGAGAAAGTGGCCCTGGATGGCGAGCTTCTTTCGGAACGATCTTCTTTTAATACCGCCGCTCTTACCGGGGAATCAAAACCCGATACTAAAAAGAAGGGAGAAACCGTGCTGGCGGGTATGATAAACCTGGACCGGGTAATTGAACTAAAGGTTACCTCGGCTTACGAGAACAGCGCCTTATCCAAGATCCTGCAACTGGTAGAACAGGCCGGCAGCCGTAAAGCCAAGACCCAACAGTTCATTACCAAGTTTGCCAAGGTGTATACGCCCATTGTGTTTTTTCTGGCTTTGGGGCTGGTCTTCCTGCCTTACTTTTGGGTGGAGAATTATGTATTCAATGACTGGTTGTACCGGGCGCTTATCTTCCTGGTGATATCCTGTCCCTGCGCTTTGGTAATTTCTATTCCCTTGGGTTACTTCGGGGGCATTGGCGCTGCTTCCCGCAATGGGCTTTTGTTCAAAGGCTCTAACTTTCTGGATTTAATGACCCAGGTAGATACCGTAGTGATGGATAAAACCGGAACCCTGACGGAAGGTGTTTTTAAAGTACAGAAGATCCAAACTAATTTAGCGGATAAATCCTGGTTCTTAACCGCTGTGGCAGCCCTGGAAAGCAAATCTACCCATCCCATTGCCCAAGCTATTGTGGCCGAAGCAGGAGAAAATATAAATGCTCTAATGGTAAATCAGGTAGAAGAAATTTCCGGACATGGCTTGAAGGGAGAAGTAGATGGACGGCAGCTGCTGGTGGGCAATAGCCGGCTTTTGCAGAAGTTCGGTATTGCTTATGATGCTACCCTGGATAAGATTGTCGAAACAATTGTTCTGGTGGCAGTAGATGGCCAGTATGCAGGCTACATTACCATTGCCGATAAAATTAAGGAGGATGCGCCGGAAGCAGTTGCTAAGATGCGGGAACTTGGCATTAAAAAGCTGGTGATGTTATCGGGAGATAAAAATTCTATTGTGCAGCAGGTGGCTGCGGATCTGAAGTTAGATGAAGCTTACGGTGGGCTTTTACCCCAGGATAAGGTAAGTAAAGTGGAAGCTTTAAAAGCAGAAGGCAGAACCGTAGCCTTTGTGGGGGATGGTATTAACGATGCGCCGGTTATTACCCTGGCGGATGTAGGGCTGGCCATGGGTGGTTTAGGCTCAGATGCGGCGATTGAAACCGCCGATGTGGTTATTCAGACGGACCAGCCTACCAAAATTGCGACGGCCATTAATATTGGTAAAAAGACGAAGCAAATTGTTTGGCAGAATATCGGCCTGGCATTCGGGGTAAAAGCAATTGTGTTAATCCTGGGAGCTGGTGGGCTGGCTACCATGTGGGAAGCCGTTTTCGCCGATGTAGGGGTCGCCTTTTTAGCTATCTTAAATGCTATCCGCATTCAGCGCATGAAATTTTAATTATAAAAGGCTCTCCAGATCAGGGGAGCCTTTATGCTTTCCTTCACCAGCCAAATAAAATGATTATGATTAAGCTAAAAATAACTGGTTTCATTCCGCTTTTCATTTTAAGTATTAGTGCTTGTCAGAATTCAACCGATAATCACTTAAGACACGATAGAGAATCAGCCAAAGAAAAATCCCCCGCCCTCTCTCGTGATGGCTTATCCCAACAAATACTAGGTAAAAGCGATGGTGCTGATACTGCGGCTAATCATCCGGACCACGACTTTGTTCATTTCATGATTTCTCAACACGAGATGGCCCTTGACTTGGCAAATGAAGAACTGGATAGCAGTAAAGATAAAATGCTCAAGACAGTAGCAACCCATATCATTGAGCACCATCAACTTGAAAAAGATTTCTTGGAAAAAGCGGCCAACCGGATAGACACCGAAGAAGAACAAGAGGGAATGGCCAGCATTCCCGTATTGCATTATCAACTCAAATCAGCCATCGATAAAATGCAGTCGGGGTTGCGGGAAATGGAGCAGGTTAAAGACATTAATTTAAAGTTTAAAAACAAAATCATCCTGCATCACCAAACATCAATTGACGTAGCAGAAGCTTATTTAGAATTTGTGAAAGATAAAGAGCTATTAAGTTACGCAGAAAGATTAATAAAAGACCATAAACAGGAAATCAGGCAATTACAAAATCATTAAGCTTTAAATTTTAAGAGAAAAGGGGGTAAATTCCTTGTCTAAAGTCTGCAAATCTTTTTATTCTAAAAGCAAACTCAGAATCTTATGTATACATGCATCTCTGATTCTCAACTTTTTGAGGTTATATATTTTTTATCGATTTTGTATCACCTGGTTATTTGATTACTTTGGGGAAGTGGTTCAGAATAGGCATCCGGACCGTAGTACTTCTTGCGGAACCAATAGGCCAGGTTAACCAAACCAATGAGAGCCGGTACTTCTATGAGTGGGCCTACTACCCCGGCAAATGCCTGCCCGGAGTTTAAGCCGAATACTCCAATAGCCACCGCTATCGCCAATTCAAAATTATTGCCGGTAGCCGTAAAAGCCACGGAAGCATTTTGGGCATAATTGGCGCCCAAGGCTTTGCCCATATAAATACTTACCACAAACATAATGGCGAAATAGATGACCAGCGGAACTGCAATGCGAATAACATCCAATGGGATGCGCACAATCAAATTACCCTTTAAACTGAACATCACCACAATGGTAAACAGCAGTGCAATCAGCGTAATAGGGCTAATGGCCGGAATAAATACTTTCTGGTACCATTCATCCCCTTTTAACCGGCGCAAGATTAAACTGGACAGGAAACCCAACAGGAAAGGAATACCCAAATAAATTCCCACGCTTTCGGCAATATCGCCCATACTGATATCGACAATCTTACCCTCCAGGCCAAACCAGGTAGGCAGCACCGTAATAAATACATACGCAAACAGGCTATAAAACAGCACCTGAAAGATACTATTAAAGGCCACTAACCCGGCGGCATATTCTCGGTCGCCTTCGGCCAGTTCATTCCAGACCAGCACCATCGCAATACAGCGGGCCAGGCCAATTAGTATAATGCCTACCATGTATTCCGGATAATCTTGCAGGAAGATAATGGCCAGCAAAAACATGAGAATAGGACCAATTATCCAGTTTAATACCAGGGAAAGCGTTATCACCTTTACATTTTGGAATACCCTTCCTAACTGGCTGTATTTTACTTTGGCCAGGGGTGGGTACATCATCAGGATTAAGCCGATGGCAATCGGCACATTAACAGTACCTACCTGGAAAGTATTAATAATAGCCTCACTTTCTGGGTAGACATAGCCGATCAAAACCCCGATGGCCATAGCCAGGAAAATCCAGATGGTTAAAAATTGATCTAACCGGGATAGGCGCTTTCTTTTATCTACGGTACATTGACTCATTTATCTTACTTTTAAATTTTTAGTTATTCAGGCGGTGCGTAACATTTGAGCAAATTCGCTCGGTAAGGGGCTGGCTTCTACCGCCTGAGCGGCTTGCTCAACATCATAAGGCACCCGCACAAATTCCACCTGAACGCTATCTGGTTGGGTTAATTTGCTTTCGGGGGTTAATTCCAGAATAACGTAGCAGGCACGGGGATCACCATCTTTGGGCTTACCCACAGAGCCAATATTAATGGCGTGGCGGTAACGGGTTTGCCCTTCCTGTTCGTAGGGCATTGCCCGGTGATAAGGCTTGTGCGTATGCCCAAAGAACATAATATCGGCCTGGGCATCTTCCAGCAAGCGGAGAAAACTTTTTTCCGGACGATCTTCAAACAAATACTCGTTTATCTTGCGGGGGCTACCGTGTACCAGCAGCATTTCTATTTTGTTGGCGTCCTCCGAATTGTCCATAAAAGTCAAGCGGATATGGCGGGGCAGCATTCGCAGGTACTGCCGGGTTTCCTCGGTTACTATGTTATTGGTGTAATCAATGGACTGGTGCCCTAATGATTTCTCGGTATCGGTCTTGTAAGCACAGCCGCAATTAGGACTAGCCAACCCAACGCCCTCGTCGTAATTACCCGCAATAGTAGGTATTCTTCTTTTCCGGATTTCGGCTACTACTTCGTTTGGCCAGGTCGCATAGCCCACCAAATCACCTAAACAATAAACAGCATCCAGGTTCTGCTGGTCCATATCGGCTAAGACTGCTTCCAAGGCAGGTAAATTCGCGTGGATGTCACTAAAAAGGGCTATTCTCATCTTTAATAATTGTTTGTTTTAATCTCAGTTAATGCCAATTACCTGGCTTCTTCTTTCCAAAAGATTGACATTGCGCCAAACTCCGTGCATCTGGCCTACTTTCTCCCGGTAACCGAGCAAGCGAAAGCCTACTTTTTCGTGCAGTTTCAGGCTGGCTGCGTTTTCGGGGAATATACCGGCTTGTAAGGTCCAGATATTATGTTTTTCACTTTCAGAAATGACGCTTTGCAGCAGTTGCAGACCTACTCTTTTACCCCGGTGGTGTTGACCAATATAAATGCTCACCTCGGCTACTCCGGCATAAACGCACCGGCTGGAAACAGGAGAAAGTGCCACCCACCCTAAAACTTTATTATCTTCCACGGCCACTAACCGGCAATAGGATAGATGGGCTTGGTCCCAATCTTCCCAGGAAGGGGCCTCTGTTTGGAAGGTGGCCTGACCGGTGGCAATGCCTTCTAAGTAAATCGTTTTTACTGCCTGCCAGTGTTGGGGCAACATTGGTACTATTTCCATCTTTCGATTAGCAACAGCCGGAACCTGGAGCGCAACTGTTAGCGGTTATGGTAGTTAATTCTACCAGTTGAACTTTCTTTTTCTCAGGTGCAGGGGCGCAGCAGCACTCTTCGCCTTTATCAGTGGTGCCGCAACTGCCGCCCCTTTCAATGGCTTTACACTGCACAAAATCCGGACTTAAGTTTACCACCAGGTTATCGCCTGAAACATAAAATTCAGCCGGGTACATCTGGCGGGTATCAAACTGGGAATTGCCAAATTCGATTTTTACCGTGCCTAAAGGATTTAATGGCAGTACCTTTTCCACGATACCGATAATGGATAAGGCTTTGCTGACCTTCATTTCCCGGTCACTATCCCTTTGCTGCGGCTCCCACAACTGCACGATAATCTCTGTCCAGGTGTTCATCTTGCCGCCGCAATCAACCGAAACAATGGGGGCTTGTTTAATTTCGGTGATATGGTAGGAAGCATCTACCAGTTTACCTGCGGCATATTGGAATTGGAGGATCTGTTCCGGATGCTGCAATAACTCGTTTTTAAAAGTCTGCCAGTTTATAAAATCAGTCTTATTCATAATATTGCAATTTAACGATTGATGAATACAAATTTTTTTAACAACAATTATCTTTACACGTCGCCGCACTGGCGAAAAGATTCAGGAAAATATCCCGTACTGCTTCCCATTTCTGTTGGTCAATGCAATAACAAACACTGGTACCTTCTACCGTACCCTGAATTAAACCGATGGCTTTGAGTTCTTTTAAGTGCTGGGAAACAGTAGCCTGGGCAAGGGGTAATTCTTCTACCAGGTCACCACAAATACAGGTTTGCTGTTTAAGCAAATATTGCAGAATGGCTATCCGGGCAGGATGGGCCAATGCTTTGGCATAACTGGCCACCTGGTTTTGGGCTTCCGTAAAATTCTGTGTTTTGGTAACTCCCATTATTTAAATCTAATTATTATATCGCAATATTACGATTGAAAGAAATAATAACCAAATATTTTTAGGTTTTATTTACGCGACGTCTGTTTAGGGGATGGTTGTAACATACATAAATAATGATGGGTAGGCCGATGGCCGCAGGAAAGAACCAGAAAAATATCTGGGGAAATTGCTTCCAGAAAGGTAAATGCTGGCCATTATCTACGTAAAAACCGGTTAGCAGCAGTACATAAGATAACCCCATACATACCGTGTGTAATCGGGTCCAGTTGGGTTTGTGCTTGCGGGCTAGTCTTTGCCCTACAAAAGTAAAAGTATAGGCGCAGGTTCCCACAATGAATAGATGCGTGTTATAAGGCCAGCGCATCAGCGAGGTAATGACTACGGTAATAAATAAAACGGTCATAGCCCAGTAATAGGTTTTACCGGCAAGAGCATGATTCTTTTTAGTCTTCTGACTAAGCATAGCCACCAGGCCGCTGATAACACAAATAAGCCCCAATATTATATGGAAGACTACAATGGCCAAGAATAACCTATTGTCGGACGGTACCGGAACTCCGAATATAAAAGTTACTTTCTCGTTCATGACAATAGCTTTTGGCATTGCTGATAAACAAACGATTATTTTTAAACAAATCAAATCCCTTACAAAAGAGGAAATAAAATTTGATCGTTGAAGCAATAAAAGACGATAAGAAAACTTCAACAAAAAAGCCAGACTTCTTGTATCTGGCTTTTTCTTTTTAGCAACAATTTAAATTTTGCTGAATAGGTGGACACTTTGCTGTACCATAACTGCAAAACACACAACAATCGCCTGGATGAGGCTTTAATACGGCCTTACAATTCTCACATTCATAAAAGTACTGACAAGCATCAGTAGGCATTTCTTCTTCTTTCGTATATCCGCATTTCGGACAGGTAATAGTGGAAGTAGTATGTATTTCCATTATTTCTGGATATTAGTTGCCGTGACTTTATAGCCTGTAGCATTAATGGCTTTCTGTACTGTCTGGATATTAGTCTTTGATTTATCAAAGGCTACCAGGGCATTTCCATTGGCATAGGAAACCTTTAAATTCAAAATACCGGCTACCTTGTTTAATTCGTTGGCTACGTGCAAAGTACAGGCATCACAGGTCATTCCGCTTATTTTATATTCTACGGTTTGGGTTCTGGCTTTATCCTGAACTACCCCTTGGGTAACTTGGTTTTGGGCAGCAGGATAAAATACTTTTGCGTAGTTCGGGAAAGCGAGCATTAAAAATGCTACCGCTGTTATCATAGTCAGAAAGGATTTAGATTGCATAAAATTAGGTTTTGTTTCTGTTTCACAATTACAGGTCATTCGTTTTTCCTGTTTTATCTTTTGGTACCAGGCATAGCCCAGCAGCGCTACGGTTAAGCCGATCAAGTAGGGCCGGTAGTTATCGAGCCACCCAAAGGAGGAGGCCAAGCCACTGGTACCGGCTAACAAAGCCATTAGGGGGGTAATACAGCAAAGGGAAGCCAACACCGAGGCTACTATTCCGCCGCCAATCAATCTTTTGGATGCCATACTCTAATTTACCTTTTCTAAACGTTGAGATGTTTTAGCACTGATATATTGAAAAAGAGGCCTGATTGCCTCCAGATGTTCTGGCTTAAGGGAGTAAAAGATGGTCTGGCCCACTTTTTTGCTTTGGATGATATTGCCATCTTTTAGTTTACGCAGTTGTTGTGACACGGCTGGCATAGTCATACCAAGCACATCACTTAAGTCACAGACACACAACTCACCTTCCTGCTCCAGCAGATAAAGCAACTTAAGCCTGGTTTCACTGCCAGCCAAACAAAGCACTTCGCTTAGGTTCTGAATAGTTTCCTTTGCTGCTTCTAATTTTTTGGAACAATGATTCAGATGATCTTTATCGGCAAAGACCCTTAAACAGGTGTTTTCTTCTTCCATCGATAATTCTTTCCTGTAAAGATAATTATAATTAAGTATTTAAGCACATACTTAATTACTCAAATTATTAGATCTTCATTAAGATTTATAAAGTTGGTTCTGGGGTTTCAATATTATTTGGATAAAAAATAAAAGGAATTAATTGCATGATTTGTAGTAGAATAAAAAGCAAATAAAATACTAATCAGCTTTGATTTGTTTTCTAAAAACAGCCTTTATAACTTATAAAGGAACATTTAAAAGCTTAGAGTTAAAAAATGATAAAACAATATAGAAACCCCTAAATTAAACCAAACTGGTTTTAAGGCCAGTAAAGGGGGGAGCTTTCAGGCGGTTCAGGTACAACGTATTTACGAACGGAATTACCAGTTGACAAAAAGCAGTTAGCCTTCGGATGGGCCATTTTTGTGGCGAATCCGAAGGCGGGTAGAAAGCAATAGCTTGCCAGCACGGTTTGCGGAGGTACTTCGGAGCAAATGGTGTTGGCTTGCGGCAATATCTAGTTCGATCAGCCTAAACCAGAGATAAAGCAATGCTGCCGCAAATACCGCATCTACCCGAAACTATTCATCCAGAAAGTGAAGGGGAATAATAGTAGCTAATGGTTTCTTAACAAGTATTAATTAACCCAGTAGGAAATTTTCCTGGAGATTTCGAGTTTTACAAACCTTAAACGAGCGTTCAAGGTTTGTAAAATGACCATAGATTGCTTATTTTTACTTCCAGATGGAGAAAGAATACATTGCTTATTACCGGGCTTCGAACCAGAAGCAAGCAGAGTTATTTATGAGCAAACAAAAGGATGCCGTGGCACAGTATCTACATGGACTGCCGGTTGTGGCAGAATATGTAGATATTGATAGCAGTGACGGCAGTAACCAGCCTCATCTACTTTATGCGCTGGAGCATGCACAACGGATAAATGGTTTATTGGTAGTAGCCACCCGAAACCGGTTAAGCCGGCACGAATCTTTTTTTGCTGACCTAAAAGAAAGGGGCATTGGTTTTGTTTGTGTAGATGAAGTAGGGAATGGATAAAAAGTACGTCGCTTATTACCGGGTATCGACGGCCAAGCAGGGTGCCAGTGGCTTAGGCTTAGAAGCGCAGCAATACGCGGTCGCTGCTTTTCTGAAAGCTGGTAAAATTGCAGCGGAATACATCGAGGTAGAAAGCGGCAAGAAAAACAACCGTCCCCAGCTGCTGGCCGCTATCGAACACACCCGAAAAATGAAAGCCACTTTAATAATTGCCAAGCTGGACCGGCTGAGCCGCAATGCTGCTTTTATTTTTACCTTGCGGGATAGCGGGGTAGATTTCATCTGTGCCGATATGCCCGATGCTAATACTTTGACCATTGGCATCTTTGCCGTAATGGCTCAACACGAGCGGGAATTGATTAGCAGCCGAACGAAAGCAGCCTTGCATCAAATTAAACATCGGATCGACACGGAGGGCTGGACCGTTTCCCGGAATGGCAACGTGATAAATAAATTAGGCAATCCAGTTAACCTCACCTATGAGCATCGGTTAGCCGGAGGACTGGGGGCTAGGCAAAAAGCTGCTGCTAACGAAAACAACAAACGGGCCGCGGCGATGGTGAAGCTCTACCGGGAGCAGGGATTGAACTGGCTGGCTATCGCTGGCAAGTTAAATGAGGCCGGATTCAGAGCAAGTAGAGGCGGGGCGTTCCAGGCTATCCAAGTGCAACGCATCTACGAACGTGTAACCACTGGGTAAGATACCCTACAGCCGAAGTATAATATTATTTTAAACTACTTTGTGGAAGAAAAGATTTCTCATAAGCGTAAAGTATATATACTTTACGCAATAGCGAAAATATTGTTTTCTATTCCTGTTAATATTAGTTTTATTTATTAAAGCATCGTGAATTTTACTTGATTTTGTCAAACTAAAGCATTAACTTTGCGTATATAAAGTATATATACTTTATATACCCGAACGCCTTAATAATACCTCTTCATTTTTAGACATTTTAACTCAAATATTGCTTTTATCATTTTAAAATTATAACTTTACGGAAAGTATATATACTTTCCGTTTAACAAATATATAATAAGGTATGCCCGGGAAATCCCGATTTGCTATTGCCGAAAGTAGTATCAAATCTTTCTTCAAACAAAATCCGCGCAAAGTCTTTTCCCGTGAACAACTTAGTGGAGTATTTGAAGAAAGGAGAGTTGCCTGGAATTTACCGTCCACTACCTCAGATCTCCGATTTATTGAACAGTTGCAGAAAAGAGGAATTCTCAATAAAATTGAAATACTATTCAGCGGGTATATTAAAAAGAAAGAACGGTATATTGCCGCTGATGCAAATGAATTTGAGATAGCCGCTTCTTTAGTTAATAAGTCTTATTTATCTCATTACACAGCAGTGTTTCTGAATGGCCTAACCACTCAGGTACCTAAAACCATTTATATCACCTTTGAGCAAAGCAAAAAGTCAAATGGTATTCGGCAGCTAAAACAAGAAGCTATTGACGCGGCATTCTCTAAGCCGCAGCCAAGAGCGACCACTGAAGCTATATATGGAGATTTTACATTTGTTATTCTCAATGGCATGTTCACTGGTCGAACTAGCATCCATTCAATTGAAAATATTCCAGTAACCAATCTGGAACGAACCTTGATTGATATCACTGTGCGCCCAAGCTACGCCGGCGGGGTTTATTCAGTACTAGAGGCTTATCAAAATGCTTTACCTAATATTTCTCTTAATAAATTGGTGGCTACATTAGATAATATGGATTTTATTTATCCTTACCACCAAGCTATTGGGTTTTACTTAGAGCGCGCGGGTTACACAGGCAAGAAGTTAGAGGAATTGCGTGGCCGGAATAAAGAGTTTAGATTTTACCTTACCTACGAAATGAAAGAAACCAGTTTTTCGGATGCTTGGCAGCTGTATTATCCTAAGGGAATGTAACTCCTTGAAAAGTATTGACAACATAATCAAAGTAGAAGTCAAAGTCTTCTGATTCATCAAACTTGGAAACCGTGTCCTTTACGCTCTCCCAATTGTCTTTATGAAATTCTTTATTAGTACTTATTTCTTTAATAAAAGATAACGGAACACGTTTTGCCTCGAATATTTTCGTAATAAGATCCTTATTTTCATTTGAGGTGGCATCAATCTGGTGCAGTTCCATGATAAGGTGTATATCATAGAAATCCCGTGCTCTTGGCCGGGGAGAGAAAGACTGAATAATGACTCCGTATTGTGGTAGCTGCTGGCAAATAGCCCTTAGCTTCTCAAAGACAATCATTTCCGGGGTGTATACATATATGGTGTAACCTTCAACGTTTATAGGAGCCTTCCTGCCTACATATTCAAATTTACTAAACTCTAATTCAAAGGTAGGAGAGGGACCAATTGAGGAGCGCCCTGGCTTTACTGGTATTGCCAATCTCCTTTGATTGCCTAAGTTATCTTTGTTTTCATCAAATGTCTTTTGATCCAATACTTTAAAGGTAGCCTGGTAGCCGCCCCAGAAATCAGAAGCGAGTCCTGTCGCTACTTTTGGTCTGCTGAGGAATTTGTAATCAATAATTACAAAGCCATGCTCGGCAAAAGTCTGTACCAAGGTTTTCTGGATTCTCTCACTGATAGCAGCCTCATCCTCCTCAAAATCACCATCTTCTATCGAAAAATCTAAATCATAAGAAGTCCTGGAAATGGAAATGTTGTTATGATAAGCAATATCAATAGCATTGCCTCCCTTCAGCACAATATTTTCTATCAGTTCATCGTCAGAAGCTAGAGCAATAATAACCAGACGCTTAATTTTATTTATTAAATCAATGTTCATTTAATAAAAAGCATTTACAAACGAAAGATAAATATAGTAACTAACTATTTTTTTTGGGTACATGAAAGCTATATTGAATGATTCTTTCTCCATTTATAATTTTAATAAATAAGCTAACTTTATACTTGCGCAAGCTTGTATTTCATATTACGCATTGTAAAAGCCGGCATTGTTCCTTCTAATACTTGTACAATTTTATCATTTATTATAGGATTTTCAATTGCTCCACTTGCAATAACGACTCGGAAATTATCTAATTTATTAATTGAAGTGCTAATTATTTGCTCAGCATCACATACCACTGCAATATTTGGATTATGAGTAACAATAATTATTTGTCTCCTTGATTTTGCTCTCTTGATGAATGGAACTAGGATTTTGTAAACACTTTGATTATCAAGGTTCTCTTCTGGCTGATCAATTAACAGGGGAGTATCATCCATATCTAAAGTGAGATAGAAAATTAGTAATAAGGCCCCTTTTTCTCCAGGTGAGAGTTGAGAAATATCCTTATTACCTAAAAGCAATGCATAAGTAGGTTCTAGGTAATCCAATTCAAATAGATAATTATAAAATTCAACTACTCTATCCTTCCTTATTTGAGAATGAATATCTTTAATATCGTTATTCATTCCCTCTCTCAAATCAAATTGCAGGTTAGAGATAATAGTCTCTAAAAGCTTTTTACAGCCATCGAACGAAGTAAGATCATATTGTTGGAGGATGTTCTTCAATCTTTCTTCACCTACCTCTTTTCCACAGAAACTACCTTTAATACCATGAGTAACATACTCAAAAAATCTAGTTTCTAATGACCGTTCTTTTAATGAAACATCCAATGATATTGGGTAATCAGTTAAAATATCTTTATAGGTTTCTATAAATGCACTAACAGCTTTGTACAACTCTGAGTATACTTGAGTTAAAATTATTTTTCTGTTAAAAATTTCATTAGAGATTTCAAGCCTTTCATTCCGTTTAGTTGCAATTTCAATTTGTAATTCCCCTTCTAAATAATACAATATACTCTCATAATATGCAATAGTACCTTCTTCAACTTTAGTCCCCTGAATTGTGGTTAACTTTTTTTGCCAACTTAGTTCATCAGCTAGGTACTTTTGGTATAACTTGAAAGGAGCGTCGAGACTTTGTTCTAGTTCTGTTTTCTTTTTTATACGTTCCTTAATCTGATTATCAATAGAAGAATTTAATTGTGGATTTAAACTAACATCTAGTAGCTCATTCTTTAACAATAATTCTTGTACTTTTTCATTTACTTTTACTTTATTAGTTGTTAGTATAATAGTTTCTTCAAAAGTTATTCCTGTTGAATCAAGTAATTTTGAGAATTTATCTTTATGATCATGATAGATTCCTTCAAAAGCGTCAATTTCTTGCAGCATCTTATTAAGGTTCTGCAAGACTATATTAATTTTAGTCTTTTCAGCAACTTGTACTTCTTTAGTAGAAGTTAAGCTAGTGATTTCTTTAGAAAGTTCTGCAATTTGTAATGATATTGCTTCCGCAACAGCATTATCTGTAGTAAGACTTGGATCAGAAACTATAATTGGTCTTTGCGCTTCATGAGCAACCAACTCTTGCATCTTTAAATCTAGTAGACCTTGTATGCTTAGCTTATAAGCTAAAGTGTCTTTCTGCTCAAGCGAAAATATTTCCTGATTAATTTGCTTTACACGAATTTTCAATCTTTCAATATCAGAATTAATAACTTCACTTTTATTAGATAATAAATCATCTATACTATCAGCATTAAGCTTCTCATCTTTAGGAATATGAGAAAAGATAACTTTTTTAAGCTCAGACAAAAATTCATTTTCATTTTCATTGCATAATTTTTCTAAGAACTGCTGTGGAATATACTTTACCCTTTCAGAAAGATGGACATCTGGATCCATTCCCAAATTTCTTACTTGATTTTCATCACTGTACCAGTATATTTTAGCCTCAAAATTATTCGCTTTATCATTCTTCTTAAAACGGCCAGGCTTTAAAAAAGAATATTTTTCATTACTTTTTACGTTACCTAGCAAAGCAAATATATCTAGCAATGCACTCTTCCCATTCCCCTTATTACCAATAATAGTAACTAATTCAGGATTTAGATCTAATTCAATTTTATCAAACCAGTTTTCTTTAAGTTTAGATCCTGGCACCTTCGAAATACTGACAGACTTGATATATTTAGTTGGATTATCTTTTACTCTAGTTACCACTTCAGGAGATTCACCAATAAATACTCTATCAGGTTCATTAATAACTTGCTTTAGCCCATTAAACGTTGTATCAGCTTTTATCCATAAAGAATCTTTTATTACATAATCATCTATGTCATGATTATCTGAACACAAAATCAAAGGCAATCTTCTATTTATCTTCTTAAAAACTATATTCTCATATCCAGGAACATCTGCCTTTTTACCAACTTCATATATATCAATATGCGAAAGTATCCTTTTCTTAGCTGCCTGTTTATGAGAAAGCGCATTTGTAATATTTTCAATCGAATTTGATTTATTTCCTGCATGTATTGTAGTGATACCTCCTAAGTCATGGATTAACTGGCACGTTTGCTCTAGTATACAATCAATTGCCTCATCACCACCAGCAGTTATAATATCATAAGTAGTAAGCCCTAATCCGCCTTTTAGCCTATCCCATATGAAAGCAATATCAGCTTCTTCCGAAAATATTCCAATAAAATGAATAGACTCCGATCCACCTTTATCGGACCTAAATTCTATTCCAGGAAAAACAGTTATATTTTTTGCCTTACCTAGTTCTTGTAAATTACTAATGCGCTCTACATCCATGTAATGATGATCTGTAATAGCAACAGCTGATACGCCTTTACTTTCGAGTTCTTCAATAATTCTTTCATTACTAACTGACTTCCGTTTATAATCAAAAGAAGCCGGAGTATGAAAGTGAAGATCCCATTTACTCCAAAGAGAGCCTTTATTACTTTTCATTTAATGGATATTATGGTGTAGCGTGGATAGAATGCAAGATATAATTCTTATTAGGATTCTAACCTTAAATTCTACAATAATTATTTAGCCATCATAATTAAAGTTACTACTGAATAGCTCATATTATTACAGTTATAGTAAGATTCAGGCGAAATTTTACAATAAGTCCTGGCTTCCTTTACATAAAGGGACGGAATTATCGCTAGCTATAGATTATAAAATTGGCTATCAGCCGCTTAACAAAATAGCTATTCAGAGCGAAAAGCTTAAAATTGTCGGTAGAGCAAAGTTTCTTTTCTTGTAGGTTTTTACGCAAAAAATCGTATTCTCCTTGCATATAAAGGGGCTGAAACTAGGCCGACCTAAAGAAAGCCTCTCTAAAGAAACCAAATTTTTCGGAAAGAAAGAGCAGATCAGAGAATTGCTCTCCAAAAAAGTAAGCCATAGTATTATTGCTCATATCTTCGGGATCAATCAATTAACAGTGAAGCAGTTTGTAGAAAGTCGTGTGCTTCTTCAGATGATATCTTATTAAGATCAATTTATTCATCATTAAGGAAAATTCCGTCCCTTTATATAGAAGAACCTGTATTGACAAATCTTGGAAGATGAAGCAGGATTACGGTACCCCCTGTTATACTACCCGGATGGAAGATATTTTAGTAGTAGATAACCTAAATATAATATTTAAACGCTAATGGGGGAGTTTTTGCAATTGGACTCGCTGTTAAAATTTCACCGATTGCATCTGCAAAACGAAGGGTAACCGGTATCCCATCACCATAAATACAAGCATTATAGTTCAATTTGGTTAAGGCCAAAATATCCGTTAAAACCATTTTAATATCCGATTTCCCTTTAGCTACTTCAATAAATAATGGGTTCGGAACTTCCATAGATAAGGACGTTTCTAATCTTGGCACGTACCCTTTAGTCCATAAAAAGCCGGAGTTATCACTCTGTATATAAGCTAAACCCCTAATCATTGGAAAATCACTATCAGGCCGATAAATCTTTAATGGCTTTTTCTCATTAATAGTAATGCCTACCAAATTCGTTTCTTCTGGTACAGCATCGGCAAAACCTGACCATTCCTCATCATTAAATCTGGTTTTAGCATGAATAAATAACTCATTTGGGTAAAAACCCATTTTCTCTCTATATGTTTCTACTGCAACTCCAATTAAATCTTTAGCCTGGGCTCTCTTTAAATGAAACTCCTTTGTAGCATCATTATACCAAGGGCCAACCGCTCCCCTAAACACAATTCCATCACCGCTATCTAAGAACATTTGGGCGGCGCAGCAAGCATTTCTAGTATCTCCGCTTCGGTCGTCTTTCTTATAAACCAAACCAATATAACATACGCCATCTCTAATATCAGCCAGCTTCCAAGGCCTTCCGCCAGTTTTATAGAAGGCTGCTGTGGATAGGGACCAAGCTAAATGACCTTCAATTTTAGAAAAATCTCGAATAAATCTGCCATTTGAAGTAACATTGCTGCGCCAATCTATTGTGCTTTGCCTTATTATTTGGGTAGGAATAGCATATTGTAGTAACCTGGCTTTAAGCTGATGATGAAAATGAGCATCATACTTAAATGGTTCGTTATCTTTATCAATAAAATCGAATAAACTTTGGCTTCCGCCTTTCAACATTTTTTGTGCATGAGATTTAGAGGTACTTTTTTTTATACCTACTAATTCTTTAGGTAACGTAGATTGTGGCCGGCAATACTGATAAATTTGCTCTGGAATGATAACAAACCAAACATCGGCCTTTGCATCTTCATTTTCTACCGCATTTATAATCATTTCTGTAAATAATGAGACCAAATTATAGGTTCTGGTATGGGTATCTTCATGATACAAGTGCTTACCTATCTCTGAATCTGTAACTTCCTTAAAAAAAAATTTGTCGGGGCTCCATTTTGTCCGGAATGCTGTTTCAAAGCCTGGGAAAAATGGCCTAGTAACATTATTAGCATTATAAATTGGTGATTGTAATGCCTTTAAAAATGTTTTAAATCTTTCTAATCCATCTTTGGTGCCTACTACCCCACTCATGATTCCATAAGGAAGATTATTCTCAATTGGTCCGAAAAGCGTAATTCCATCCCTGGGGTCTTCAATCTTTTGGCCATAACCAAAAAGAATTTTAGGCTCTTCTATTTTAATCAGGTCCATCATATTAGTTTACAGCTTCTTCTTCAATATTAATTTCTTCACCATCTTCCGGGTCGAAAGTATCTACCTCTTCTGGTAAATTTTCAGAATTGGGGTCTAAGTATGAAATAGGACTTTTAAACATGATAGGACTTGCACTAATTTTAGCTAATTCCTCACTGCCTAATTCAATATGAATAGTTTTATCTTCTTCAGCTAAATATTCCATAAAAGCTAGAGTTTTACTACGCCAATCATTATTCCACCAATTTTTACCCTGCTTACGCCGGGCAGCATGTTGCTTACTTGCTTCCGGAATTAAGTTAATACCATCAGAGGTAAACCATATATGGGTATTAATAACAAAGCAATTTTCAGGAAAGAATTTCACACTTCCTGAAATGCCAAAATGCCATTGTTTCTCTTTCTGTTTACCGACTAATTGAATTCTATTGTATTTATCTTTTTCTAAAACACCTTTTTTAAGCCAAAAAGATTTCTTATCAGACATTTCATAAGGAGAAACCGGTCTTCTTTCAAGCTCTTTATCAAAGCCCTTGTTTAACAACTGTACAATTAATTTTTTAGCCTGGCTATTAGTGATAAATCTATTATTAAAGGAATTATTTAGAATATCCTCGGTTTTTATTTCGTAGGTATCAGTTTGTATATATTTCTCTGTGCTGGGAAGTTTTTCCATAAAATCGTAACACCAGGCAAATGTTACCAAATGGTCTTTATACATAACAGCGGGATAATAAAGTGTATCTACTTTAAAATCCTTAGGAAGAAATGACTTGAATTTATGAAACCTTAGAATCGGAGGTAACTCTACTATGGGAAACCAATTAGAAAAATATACTTCGGGAGTAGAAATAGGGTGTTTATTATCTAAAAAATTAGTTTGCCAGAACTTATTCACCTCATCAAAATTCTCGGCAGATTTAGGAATTTGTTGTTCTTCCAATTCATCAAGTAAAAGCTTTAATCCTTCAGCCCAAGATTTTTTGAAATTAATCGAATTCAGCCGTATTAATTCAATATTTATATCATCATAAGATAACTTTTCATCAATGTGAAGGGGAACAATAAATCTTGGATTATTTAATTGACGTTTTACTTTTTGAGCAACCGCCAATTCTTTTAAAACACCATCTTTTTCATTTCCTGCTTTTGAAAGGACTAGTATAAACTTAACAGAATTATCTCGAATCTCCTTTTCTATAATTGGCCACCAATCATCTCCACCTTTTAATTTTATAACATCACTCCAAACTTTATATCCAAGCCCAATAAGTTGCAATGATAACCATCTGGTAAAATCGTTATCCTCCGGAGCAGCATGACTTATGAATAAAACATCCCTCATATAGTGACCTATTAATAATTTATGTTAAAATCAAACTATGGGCGCTTTACCTAAACTAATTACCCAACAAAATTTCTAAAACTCCACCTTCGGTAATCCCTCCACAATATCTACTGTTTGCACACTTACATTTATAACACTTAATAGTAGGTCTAAAATATAGCGTGGATTGCCAACTTCTTCGGACCAATTGTTGGGGTCGTTTTTAATGCCGCTGTCTTTGTGGGTGGTTATTATGTAGCGTTCCATTACCCATTCAATGGCACTTTTACCATTTATTACATACTCGTAGGCCTTGGCCGGAATATTCTCGATGCAAATATACTTTTAAGCAGATTTTAGCAACCCATGCTGCATCAGGTAAGCTCAATATATAATAAAATTTTGTCAAACAGTTGGTACATTTGGTTTAATACCTTCATGCTGAAGATATTTATAAATAGTAGCCGTACTAGATATACCTAAAGTTGCTTTTATCTCGGCAATAGTTTTTTTATTGTTATAAAGTATGGCTACGTTAGCTGCTTTCATTTTGGCCTGATCTGAAAGACCTGGCTTTCTGCCGCCTTTTTTCCCTCTGGCTTTGGCGGCGGCCAAGCCAGGATTCGTATCTTCTACGATCCAATCTGCTTGCAGCTCGGCCAAGGAGGCAAAGAGGCGGAAAGTAAAGCGGCCAATGGGAGTACTCGTATCAATAGCATCCGTTAAACTAATCAGGTCAATGCCCCTTTCTTCAAACTCCCCCATCAGCTTTATTAAGTGATTGAAATTTCTGCCCAGTCGGTTGAGTTTAAAAATTACCAGCTGATCCCCATTCTTTAACATTTCCAGCATGCGGGCCAGCTCCGGCCAGTCAGCCTTGCGGCCAGTTACTTTCTCTTTGAAAATTATTTCACAACCATATTTCTTCAGGGCGTCTAACTGCCTTTCTAATCTCTGATCAGTTGTTAAAATTCTTGCATATCCTATTTTAGCCATATTCCACAAAACTCATTAAAATGCTAATATATGAAATTTGATTAAGTGGAAGGCAATAACGAAAGGCTTTTTAGGCTAAAAGGAGGCACTTTATGGGAATGTGTTGATTTCATTTATACGAAGGTGGCTGTTGCACAACTCATAAATTAAATTTGGGGATCTCTTTTTTGTAAAGAAGGGCTCCTATTTTTCAAAATGAACCATGAAAATGACTAGATATTTACAATTTTAACAAAATACTTTCAGCAAAATATTTACATTTTATTATATAAACAGAGTTGTGCAACAGCCACGAAGGTTTAAACGGAATCAATTTGGGGTTCTTTTAGTAAAAGGACAAAGAATTACGCTAAGGAATTTCCATCCTTTTTTCGATCTTTATCAATGGGCTTGATTAACACCCCCTCTCCTGCTAATCCTTTTCAAATTTCTCTTTGGCTATTTTGGCTAAAAGCTCTTTTAATTTTTCAGAAAGTGTCAGGTTATTTTCTTTAGGTTATTTAAACATTTTATAATAGCGGGTCAAAGTATTTGTTAATATCGTCTACCTTATCTTCTGGCCGTAACTTGGAAGCGAACACTGAATTATCCTCAGCTAATATATAGTTCAGGTTAATATCTTTATTAAGGTAATAATTAAGTATTACCAGTAGGTTTTCTACTGTTCCACGCCCTGCTGCTTCAAGGCGTTGTATATTCCCTTGATTTAGGTTAGTTTCTTTTGCTAACCTAATTTGGGATAATTTTGGCTTGATTGATCGACGGACTTCAAGTAGTCTTTTCCCTACGATTGCTTGAAATTCTATTGAATCAATTGGTATAACCTTATTCATTTAAGCTTTAGTTAAGTCATATTTCTATTTTCTATTTCTGGGATAATGGGTATAAGAATTTGAATATCATCTTCTATAAACCCATGTTTCCTAAGTTCTTTCTCTGAAAGAAAGTAAAGAATTGCTCACTTTCACTTGTAGAATTATAACCACGAATAATGTTAGCCAACGCACAAGCATAGCCCTGCACAAACCCTTTCTTCTGTTAAGTTATTGGCAACTGCCGGCCATTGCTGGTTACAATGTGGGCTGACCGTCAATTACTTTTAAAGATAGATGTTGTCAGTTGCCTTAGTGATTTCAGATAGTTAGCATAAAAATACACAAAAGACTACCCGTTACATTAAAGATAAAAGAAATAATACTGAGGGTCTTATATATATCTCTTTTCATAAATGGTTTACGGTCATGGAGACTGAGCAGGTAGGTACAAATAACGCCTATTGCTAGGCTTATTAAAATTATAGAATTGATTGCAGCCATAGGTAATATATTCCAATTAAAACAGGTTTTATAAGCTTTATAGATGGTCTAATTAGCCTTATAAAGTAATTCTTCTGTTCTTTGGTCAGTTACTTCAGAATAAGTATAAGTTTTTTCATCCAAGCGCTGGCCATTTTTATAAATGGTAAAAGTCATAGTCATAGTAGCCGGTCCATCTTCAACTGGAGAAAAACCGGTTAAGGCTGAAATCTCCAATTCTCTAACATTACTAGCTTCAACAGAAAAACTAGCTGCGTTTAGATTATCGCCGCTTAGCACAATAGGCATTACCTCACCAGTGCCTTTATATTTAAATTCACCTCCAGTAATGGATATAATTTTAATAAATTTTTGATAGTCTCCAGTCTGGGCAAAATCTACTCTAAAAGTAGCCGTTTCTGTTGCTGGCGTTGGATTATCATTATTATTTCCGCATCCAGAAAGCAACAGTAGTAATAAAAAGAAACTGCTTAAATAAGATAAATTTTTCATAAGGTATAATTTAAACTTTCAAAACGAATTTTAAGCTACTTAGGATGCCTGGCTTCAGTTTGAAATCCTGGAAAACTATCTTCACTTTCAAAAAGCTCAAAGCGGTCAAGATATTTACATTTAAATGTAAGTTTTGCTGGTACCGGCATTTTATAGAATTATTTAAACTAAAGTTTTATTTTGATACCCTGGAATGCTTTGCTGTTTAATACAGCATTTTTAGGGTGAATAATATCATTAAAATCTTTGTGCGGAATGCCGCGGCTCTGGCCAGTGGCCTTATATACTGTAACATTAGATCTTATTCCGGATGCAGATTCAAAAGCCTTTAAACTTATTTTATCAACCGGAATTTCAAATTCCTTTTTATTAACTTTAAATATTAGGCTATCATCCTTTTTTTGCGGCATTGGTACCTCCTTACCGGTAACGTGTATGGCCAGCGCTATATCGTACATTTTGCCTTGGTAGTCATTATCAAAAGCAGTGTTTTTGTGGGCAGTAGGCCAGTAGTTCAAAGCGCCGATCATCTGACTCTTAGCGATCCCACCGCCGAAGCTAACAAAAGCGGCATTATCTACATCGAGCTTATTTTTATTTAACTGGTAGAAGCTCATTAGATCAATCGGGTTTTCTCCGAAAAAAACATTGAGGGTTCTTTCTGGCTTGCCGGCAAAGTCAGCTATCCACATACCGTTTTTCCTATCGCTTCCGCTGGCCACTCCCTTAAACCCATAATTTCTTAAATCCCATCCTACTATATCATCTTTACCTGGTATTGTTAAAGGAAAGCCTATATTTTCGTAAGGCGTACCGACAGCTTGCAAAGTATCTTTAACCAGGTTTATAAATGGTAAAAACCGCTTAACAGTGTCCATTTCCAGCCCTCTTTCCTGAATAAGATAATGCAGTTTAAAAACAGATGGATTAGAAGCCTCATAGCGAGTAGGATCAAATCCATTGGCTTCTAGAGTAGGGTAATTTACATTTAAGCGCTGCGGCTCGTTGGCATAGATCTGGAGTACTTTATTAATGCCGTTGATTTCGTTAGTATAAGAAACATTGAATCTGTTTAGCCTATTTTTTATAAATTCAATTAAATCTCCCCGGTCATTGGTACCATCCCGGTTAAAGTACATTTTTTTTACAGGATCTATGAGCACCGTATCACCATCCGGGTGTTTAAATTCCAAGGTAGTTTTCCCCTTTCTTAGATCTACCTGGTAGCCTAAAGATTCTGCTACGGCCGTAATAGGTATTCTTTCTCTGTAGTCCTGAAAATTCATGGCTTATTAAATTACATTTTAATACCTCTGCTTACAGTTTCGATTTCTTTAGGAGTTTCCAGTTTTAGGCCTGTTTTTGCTTCCTGTTGCTGCTCTCTGCTTTGCTCTCCAGTAAGTATTTTATATCCTTTTGGCTCATTTAGATCTAGGCGAATGCTAAAGGGTTCTTTTGTAGATTTATTTTCAATTTCAACCGGTAAGCCTTTCTTTAATTGTTCTTTCTGGTCAGTAGATAACACAGTGTCTTTAATGGCATTTGGTAGTTGTATGGCATTTAATCTGGCAGATAACATTTCGTTTGTTTGTTTGTCCAACTGGAAAATATGCGGTTCAATCGTACCATTGTATGTTTTTGCTTCTTTTACAATTGGTTCACCTTTTAACATTCTATCCCACTGCTCCGGCGTTGCTCCTATACTATTGGTTGGTTTGGCAAGTATTGGATGAACGCCTAATGATAAAGTATTATCCGGATTTCGGATAAGACTTAATTTAACGTCTGCTTGAATTGGCTTCATGCCATCAGCTAATGGAATGTTTAGAGATAGTAAACCTGTACGGCCGCCGTTAAGCATATTGGCCAATTCCTGTGCCGGCATGTTTAAAACATCTCTTCTGTTCATACCTAATTGCTCAAACTGAGAATAAGGTAAATCTTTGATATCGAACTTCATAAAAAATAATTTATTTTATAAGATAAATAATAGATTAAATATGTTTAAAAATAATAAAATACGTTATTTTAATCTAAATTAGTAAATAATATTTTCATTATAGAATATAAAATCATAAAATTATGCTGTATTAGCAAAAAACACATTTAATGAAGAAGATATTATGTTTAGCTGCTTTACTTGTTTTTAATCATAAAGCTTTTAGCCAGTTCAACACTATAAAGATGATTAGAAAACTACCCGAAATTCAGGTAGATTCGGTTCACCTGGTAGAAGATAAAGAAATTTACTCAGCAGTTATAGAATCAGGAGCTTTTAATAATTTAGAGAATTTCGCCAGTCCATTAATTTCTATGCCGGTTTCTCAGCCATTAATCAATAGTGCTTATGGTAACAGGATAGATCCGTTAACCGGTAAAGTAAAATTTCATGCCGGCATAGATTTTAAAGGTTCTTCTGATTCGGTGATGGCCATCATGCTAGGTCAGGTAAAAAAAGTTGCTTATTCACGTGGTTTAGGAAATTATATTGAGATAGCCCACGGCGATTTTAGAACTACGTACGGGCATTTATTATTTGTTTTAGTTGCTGAAAATACAAAAGTAGATGCCGGCACTGTAATAGGTATCACTGGTAGTACTGGTAAAAGCACCGGCGATCATTTACACTTTGGCTTAAAATATAAGGGCAAGGTTATTAACCCTGCCCCTTTTTTAGATTTAATTTATCGTACACTGGAGTTAAAAGCCAGAAAATAACTAATTAGCACTTTCTATTAAATCAATAACTCCTGATAAATCCTTTTTCAATTCTTTTAATCTTTCTACTGCAATTATGTGCAAGTCATCTAAAGCTTCGGATTTCTTTACTATTACAAATTCCTTTTGGAATAAATAAGAAATAAGAAAATGATCGCTATAAAACCCTAATAGTTGAAAAAATACTTCTAGGCTTCCTCCTAAACCATTTTCAAAACGCGAAATAGGAGTTTGTGCTACATTTAATTTTTCAGCCAGAGTTCCTTGCGGTATGTTAAGCGCATTTCTATACATTTTAAGTCGTTCCCCAATAACTTTGTTTTCTATTATCATGCGTAGAAGCTTTCCTTGAGTGATTCGATTTCTTTATTTATTCTGGCGAAGTTCCGATCTAAAATTATATTTCTCTCATTATCAGCACCAAATTTATAAAAAACCGGCATATTTCCATATAATTCTTCTTCTTTCGCTATCTGGTTAATATCCAGATTAATCTTACAATTATACGTACTATTTACGTGCTGGCCATCGTATTTCATATTATCAAAAGCGACTTGTGCCACTACTTCACCAGCGGCTAGTGTAGCAATTTTAGAAGCGGGAATTAAACAGCCCATTTCTTCATTCATAGTTATGGAGGTACGGCTACGATCTACATTTACCCCTTCTCTTTGTTGCCTTACTTTGCCGAATAATTTTTCTAACCAGTCCAGGGTATCTTTGTTTCGTACTGAACCCGAAATCACGTTAGCAGCTACTGAGCAAATTGTATCGGCAGTTTCCTTTCCGTATTGTTGTTTTAATTGTGGCAACTCCTGGAGACCTAATAAAACCGCTATTTTATTACTTCTGGCAGTAGCAATAAGATTCTCTACTTTGTGCACGTATAAAGTAGGAGATTCGTCTACAATAAGGCCACAGGATAAGTTTCCTTTAGAATTAATGAGCTTAGTCATTCTGTTAAGAATAAGTGCGTTACAAGCACTGTTAATGCTCTGTGTAGCCGGGTCATTGGCAATAACCAGAATAGAAGGGTTTTTAGGATCTGTAATTTTTAATTCGAAATCATCTCCGGAAAGAACCCAGAAAGTTTCCCTTGTTGCTAAGCGGCCAATATTTATTTTAAGTGTTCCAATCTGCCCCTCCAGCTGATCAAAAGCTTTGTTTTTAAAAGCGGTCCGGAAAGGAGATAGTAAACTGGCCAGCTGTGGTTCAGTAAATAGCATTTCGAATATTTCATCATAGCTTAAATTAATGAATGCTAAAACATGCGGGAAAGTAGAGTATTTTCCTCCCTGGTGTCTGCTTAAAAAGAATATGCAGCTGGCCAGAAAGTTTACCGCTGATTGCGTGAAGAACTGCGCTGCTCCTGATTCTTTATCACTTTTAGTTAAGCTTTGTAAAAGAGCTTCGGCGGTTTCGGTAGCATCAGCCAGCGTGGGCAAATATTCAGGCTTTAGAGGGTTAAACCTCCGGCTATGTTCTACACTGGTAAAGTTTATGGTATGAAACTTAAAATCTTTTAGAGTGCCTTTTTTCTTATTAAGCAGATAATGATAATAAGCTATTTTGCCTAGATCCGGAAACTTAAAATCATACAGGGCCATAGTAAACCCTTTAGCCAACATCTGCTTAATAAATGGATTTACAACTGAGTAAGATTTACCGCTGCCAGGCGTACCGATCAGGAGCGTAGCCCGAAACGGATTAACTATATTGAGGTAGCCATTATTAATTTTATTTTTGTAATAAAAGAGCATTGGCAGGTTTACACTGAAGGGGGTATTTATTAATTCTCTGGTTTGCTCAAAAGATTCATTTTCTATATTAAAGCGGTCTTTCATCAAGCCAGTTTGAATGTGCTTAGAAATATTATCTAACGCAACATTAATCATAATAGCACCGATTAGGGAAAGAACTATATAAACAACATCCGTCAAAATAATATCAGATCCTAACTTCATCGAGCTAGGATTAAAATAGAAGTAGCCTGATCCGAAGAAAAAAACAAGCCCTAAAAAAAGTGGCACATAAATTTGTTTTACGGGATCGAATTTTAAATCTTTTCTAGCTTTGGTACCGATGGCCACTAATAGAATAATAAGAAAAGTAAAAGCTTTGGAATAATAGATATTATGATAAATGCCAATACGTTGAAGTTTTACTAATACCGGCTGAACGCTGGCCGTAAACTCGGCATCAGCAAAAAGGAAAATAATAAACTCCAGGAACAGGGAAAAGTATATAAATCCCTGCAAAAAAGAATACAATTTTTTCTGTTCGTTTGATTCATCCATTATCTTAATTTTAATTAATGGCTGGTTAAGCAGTTTATTTTTTCATTAGAAAATTTAAATCCTACTATTGGATTACTCCAGAAAACCAATAAACCAAACCTGTTTATTGCAAATCCCCCAGCTAGTTGATAATTCATTGTTGCTCTATTAAGCTTTCTGCAGGAACTGATTCTATAAAGTATCCGCGTTTAAAACATCGTTATAATCGACTTTTAAAGAAATCATTCGGCCTGATACCTGGTTTTCTGAAATTTCAATATTGAAAACCTTTTCATCAGGAAAAGTGAATTTTTTAAACACAAATACATTTCGGTACTTATTTTTAAAACTGGCATCGGTTAAAAGTTGGTGCACTGGCTTTATTTCCAACTGCTGAAAATTGGTTGCTTTCACCTGTTTTTTATCTTGAATCTTAAAGCGGATCTGATCTATATCATATTTAATATTAGTCTTATTTTTCAAAGTGAGATCTAAGAAGAAATAATCTCCAATCGTGTAGATATTATTAACCGTAGCAGTCATTTTATTGCTTCTGGTAGTAAGAGCATTTTTTCCTGGTTTGCGCTGGAGGGCCATTAATGAAAAATTCTTCATATCCAGTAAGCTCATAGAAACTTCCGGATTTAAAAATTCATCTACCTGGGCCATATCTATTCTTACTTCAGATGCTGCCTGAGCAGTGGGCGCATAAGCTAATTTATATTGCACCATGTACCGCTCCCCTACTATGGTGATGATACCCAGTTTAGGATTGCTCTTCTTAGGCTTGATCCGGAAGATATTGTTTACTGGTATATCGCCGGCTACATCATCCGTAGAAATATCGACGTATTTTATGGGTTCCGGACTCACGAAGTGGGTAGATATACTTTCGTTTACTAATATCACTTTAGGCTCTCTTAATTGGCTAAAAGCGGGTAAACTGGCTGCAATTAATGCAAAAATCATTGTTATATTTTTCATCTTATTTTTTTTGAGCTTTGTTATCGATCAGAAAAACTACTGTATTGTATTTAAGCTTGGCTTTATTTTGTTTAACCGCTTTGCCAACGGCTCTTGTAGTGGTTTGAGCCATTTTATCCATCATTGAAAAAAGCATTTGGTTGGTGTTTTCCGGATTGTTAAAGTCAATGCTTTGGCTATTGGCAGTATTGGCTGCTAGTTCTTTGGTAAATTCCCGAAACTGTGAGCCTGGCACATAAAGACCGGCTAAACCGTCGTTATCGTAAATGCTTAAATCCACTGATATAATCTGATTGCCATACAGCAGGGAGGAAATTTTTATTTCTACTCTTTGGGCGCTAAATCCGGAAACTATACCGTATAAATAACTACCTTTTTCTATCTCATAATTATTTACATAAATATCATCCAGCAACCTGATCCGGACTCTGCCACCTTCCCGAACTTTTAAGCCTTCATCCAGAATAGCTTTAATAAATTGCTCCTGGCCATCATCCTTAACGGTGTTAAAATAAGCAGTATTGGGGTTTGCAGTTTTGCGAACAGCCATAGGTTCGATAGCTTCCTTTTTGTCAGATGCTACCGGTGTTGGCCGGCGTGTAGCTGTTTTACCTTTCGGCTCTTGCTCGGCTTTGCCTAAACTGTCAATATATTTCATCTGATCTTTAAAAAGGCGCATTTCCTTTTCGTAAGATGATTCACTTTTATAAGCTCTTGGCCGGGAGCTGGCGCCGGGGGTAGTGGCTGCATACCGATTGCGATCTACATTCTGCCTTTCATTAACCCGGCTCATAAAATCATCATTGCGCTTATTGGTAAGAATAGCCGTATTCATGCTATCAATAAGGCGCTTTTCTTCATCGGTGTAAACACTGCCATACTCCTGTTGCTGTTGATCTTCTTCTATTTCCTGAATGGCTGAATAGTCTGTTTTGTACTTATGTTCCTCCAAACCGGCCCCGAACTTATTATTAATGCCTTTTTTCTCCAGGTTGGCATCCGGTAAGTCAGTAATTATTTCGTCGGTTTCTTTTAAAGCATGCTTAGTGTCCTTTGCTTCAGCTGCTGCCGGCGGGAAAAAGTCTAAATAGAGGAAGTTAAAAAGAAATATAAAGGGTAGTACTATCATTGGCAGTACATACTTTGGCTTTTTTAAATCAATCTTTTTCATCTAAAATCTTATTTATGTCTTTATCAATTTCATTAAGCATCAGGCTATCTTGGGCAGTTAGGCTATCCGGATTGATGGAACTGGCCTTGCCGTAAACTCTTAGAAGATCCATCATTTCTGAAGTAATGGTCTTATCCTGTGGTATGGCATTAGGCTGGTTTATTTGGCCCCTAATAGATTTAATAGAACTACCGTAGGTTTCTTTATGGCTGGCTTTTGAAATAAGCAGAATAGCCACGGAAAGCAGTAGTATTAAAAACATGGCACCTATAACCCGGTCTGGATGTTTGTCTTTATAAATCAGGAATCTTGCTCTTAGCTCAGAATAAAATTCCTTTATTTGGTTAAAAAGATTTCTTTGCTGCATGTTCTAAATCTTTATTGATTACAGTTTTCCAATTTTTAATTAACAGGCCATGAGGGTTATTCTCGGTGCGCGGCACGTCCTGCAAATCTCCTTCTGTGATTAGCAGCCTTTTCAGTATGGATGTTTCCCGTTCTAACCGTTGCTTGGCGTAATAGATAAAATGCCTTTCTGGAGTAATTACTATGCTGTCGGTTTGAATGGTAAGCAGGGCTGAACTGGCCAGGATCGAATTATAAAAACCTCTTTCCTTCATGTTGTTGTACTGAGCAAGTCCGGTTTCGTCGATCAGGTACATGGCCTTGTTCATATTGCTTTTAATGTAAGCATCATCCGGCGGCAGGGTAAAAAACAGCAAGTGAAACATGTTGATATGGCTTTTTAGCTCTACATCACGGTTAGTGCCTAGTTCGGTCTGCTGCACCAATAAGGGTACATTGTGATCTATTACATAAAGCTTTTTGCGCTGCTCGTTGATTAGGGAATAGGCAAATACACATACAATACCTACCATTATCAGGGAAGTAATAAAGCTGCCAATACTGATGGCAAAGGCTAGTTTTATCTTTTGTTCAATTTTGTTTATCATAATTTGTCTTTATTTATAGTCTTATAAATTAGCTTATCATTCTGCCGCCTCTAATTGCTGCTCCTAATGCCTGGCCAACTCCGGAAGTATTAATGATCCAGGTAGAAATTACCGGTATGCAAAGCATGGCCAGTGCCGCGATCAACAGGGAAACCACGTAAAAACTTATGTTTCCGCTGGAGTAAGACACGTACCCGATAAATAAGGCTTCATTATCCAGTACCGCTTTTAATATCTCTATTTCGCGCTCCTGGGCGTAACGGATGATCACAAAAGAGATTGACATTACTATGTAGCCGATGGTAGAATAAAGCCCTACAGAAATGTATCTGCCTATCCAGGTGAGGTAAGAATCTTTGAAGCCAGGGAGAATGCTCAGCGCAAAGGAAAACGGGCCTAGAATGACCAGAATCGCGGCAAAGATGATTTGTAAAAGAAAAATTATGTAGGTGCAAACCTGAAAAATAGCAATTACCACGTACTCTACTATTCGCATGATAGCAAAGTTGATTTTAGCCATTAACATGAGGTAGTACCCTTTCATTTTATTAAAAAGAGGTTCTAAATCAACTCCCATTTTCTCATACCAATCTTTATCCTGCGTTTCCCCCTCTACCTGCTCAAATTCGGCGCTGCTTTCGGACATTCTTTTAGCTACTTCATCAATCAAAGCCATTCTTTCCACGTGCATGTGCTCCACGTTATCAATCTGCATTTCGTACATAGTTTTAGCCGTGTCGTTAACAATGGTAAGCGGGAAATTAATGATGGCGATAAACGGTGCCCACAGCACGATTACCAGCGTTATAGCGAACGGCCGCATAAGTGGCATAATCTCTATGGTCTTATCGCCAGCGATCATCTTATAAGCTTCCATGGCGAAGTAGAGCAGCATGGCAATAGCAGCTATGGCCTGGGCATCGGATAAGAAAGCAAAAGATAATTCAGCTATATCTAGGTACAGGGTATTAAAGAGGTCGAAAATATTTCTATCTAATAGCTCGCGCATTTTTTATTTGCTAAGAAGTTTATTGCTCGTTTTAAAAAGGTTGATTAATCGGCGGTAGTAGCCCCGGAGTTTGGTTAAATCTTCTAATGCAATCCGGAATTGCTCGGCTTTTTTAGAATCGTCCTGGTAGGCTTCTTTGGTTAATTCTATATCGGCATTAATGCGCTCCTGCTCTCCTTTTAAAGCCAGCAGCATATCAAGTTCAACACCTGCGGTAATAGCTTCGGCATTTAACAGGGTAATACTTCTATTCAGGTTTTTGATTTTATTTTCATAGAGCAAGTAGAAGCTTTTATTTATGCTGCGATCAGCCATTTTAAATAATTCCTGGTTATATATTTCTTCTACATCTTCCTGGTATTGCTCTGTCTGGTCATGATTTAACCGGATTGCTGCCAGTAAAGGCAGTAGCTGCTTGATGTTGCGCCGGTCCGGACCAGTTCTGTATTTATTATGCAGCGCCATAAAGTATAGGAGCGGTGTAAATTTATTCCAGCGAATGGCAACTTCCCTTTCTAACTGGTGTCGCTTGGCATTGTCTTTTACTACCGCTACCTGTTGCGCTACTGCTCCAGTAGCAGTTACAAGCAGGAAAAAAATGAATAAGTACTTTTTCATAGCTTAATCAGGCTTTTTTATTTTTTTCTGCTTTTGTATTCGTCGATCAGTGATTGCGCTATTGCTTTGCTGTTGTTAGGATATTTTAAACCTAGCGGATTCATGGCTTTCCAAAGACCTGCATACTTGGCTAATCTCATTTTTCGGTTAATACCGTAAGCCAGGCCCCGCATGATTCTTAATTCATCCACTACATGCCGGATCAATGCTAAGCGGTCTGCATTGCTCATAAGGTTTATATCGGTGCCTACTACTGCCACCTGGTAGATATAAGTAAACAGGTCAGCTGTTCGGTTTATAAGCTCCAGTTCGGTTTTGGCAGCTATCAGCATAAGTTCCGGATCACCTTTAGCAGTTTCAATCATTTGCCCCTGGTATTTGCCTATATCTTTGGCAATAGCTGAAGCATAAATAATATTCTTGCTCTGGCCGATAATGGATTGCACCGACTTCAAAGAGTTGTACATTTTTTGTTCTAACTGCTTTATTGTTTGCAGTTCATAACTTACCAATGCTTGCAGTTTAGCTATCTGTTTTTCGTTGGTTTTTATGTCGCTGAGGGCATTGTACTGCATGGTATGGTTTACTACCAGCGTAGACACTACAGTAGGATCAAAAACAAGCTGTTGGGCTTGTATGGTGCTAAAGACCAGCACTAGCATACTAAGCAAGCAGAGATACTTTTTCATATTGTTTTCTGTTAATGAGGTTGGTAAATTCATTTAATTTTAATCCGGATTTTAAAAAGTCTTGCACGAACGTATCTAAGGCCTCCCGGTAGGTTTTGAAGTGATCCAAGTAAACCTGAATAGCATCTTTTTCTTTGCGTTCCGTGGTAAAGGTTAGGTATTCATGTAGGGAAACTTCTACCCCGTATACTTCACCGGTAGCACCGCGCTTGATGTAGACTTCTTTGAATTTTCCCCGGCCTTCGCGGTTATCCAGGTTATTGATGGTGAAGATTTTCTTTTGCTCCACTTCGTTAAGTGAAAGTAGATTAGCGATTTCCTTGAAGTTGTCTTTAAACTTGGTCTGGTCCAGCAGACAGATAGTGTCGGAGTTGTTAATGATACTGTTTTTAACTACTGCATTACCTATAATATCATCCAGTTCCTGGGTTACTACTACTGCTTCCCCCCAAAATTTGCGGACTGTTTTGTACACGTACAGAATATATCCAGCCATCAGCGGTGAGGCAATGGCTTTCCAGGCTTCTTCAATAATGAGCGCTTTGCGGTTTTTCTTATGGCGCATCTTTTGTAAAAACACGTCCATAATGATGATAGTAGTAATCGGGAATAGTATTTTATGCTCCTTAATAGCATCAATCTCAAAGACAATAAACTTTTCATCAAACAGGCTTGAATCCATATCATTATTCAGAATCGCGCCGTATTCGCCATTTAAGCAGAATTTCTTTAGAATAAACCGGTAACTTCTTAAGTCAAAATCTATAGCTTCTTTTGTATTGATATCTTCTATTTTCTTAATGGAGTAATCATAGAAGCTTTGGAAATTAAGGTATTTAGGATCTTTATTATTTGTATAGAAATCTTCGTAGTAAGCGGCTACTACAGAAGAAAGCACACTATCCTCAATCTGGCTAATAGCGCCATCAGCACCTTTCCAGAGCAAGCTTACCAGTGATTTTAAGAACTCCCGCTTTTCTTCATTAAACTCTTCCCGGTTAATACGAAAAGGGTTCATCGTAATTGGTTTTTCTTCGCTATAAGTAATGTAGCGCCCGCCGTAGTACTGGCACAATCCGGAATAACTATGTCCGGTATCTACTAATATTATATCCGTATTTTGCAGGGCATATTGTCTAATCATGTGGTTCATGAAAAAGGACTTACCGGCACCGGATGGACCAAGTACAAACTTGTTCCGGTTGTTCATGCGCTGCGTTACTATGGGTAAGTCGCTGGTATCAATCGCTACCGGTATTCCCTGCCGGTCTGAAAAGAATATTTGAAACTCTGATTGTTCGTCTTTTAACAAACTTTCTTTAAACATCAGGCAAATAGCGGCATCTGTAGTGGTCTGAAACTTATCATAGTGCTTCAGTTCTTCCTGGTTGCCGGGAATAGCTGCCCGGAATAGCTCTAATTGATTAGTGGCCTGTTTAGAAGGGATAATGCCTAAACTGAATAAACTACTTTCTATGTAATTGGTAGCGCGGTCTATGGCCTGATCCGTGGCAGAAATGATTATATTATAGTGACCGAAAACCAGCAGCTGATTATCTTTTGCAATATCAGCCATAACCCGATCAATATCCTCTACTGCTAATTCGTTCTCTGGAGACTTCATAGAAGTATGCCGTTTCCTTTTTGCAGTTAGTTTAGTTAGCTCCTGGCGCTGGTCCGGAATTTGGATAGTTTGGTTATAAGCAATACAGTCTGTACCTGGTATGGTGTGCAAAAAGTGCATCAGGTCAACAGGCAAGGTAAACCCTAAATTTTTATCTGTATGAGGTTTAATTACAGCTGGAAAATTGATTTCGTCAATATCCACCAGCGAAATACTTTTAACTGTGCGGTTTCCTATTTTAATGCTTTCCTCGGTAGCAGAGAAATTATTAAAGGAATAAGCTGGATCGGAAAAGTTAAAAGCCACGAACCTATTCAGCAGACTTACTATTTCCTTTTCTTTTAATGGTGTCGGCTGGAAATTACGGGTTTGCAGTACATCTACAACTTTGGCAATGTTGCGCTCAAAAGTCTTAAAGTCCTTTTCGTTGTAGGTAAAGAATCTGGACCGGGTTGCGTTACGGGTTATAGTCAGATAAGTAGTAATATCCCGATACTCCCTTCCGTCAAAAGCTTCGTTATATTTCTGGCTTAAATAATCCTCTGAATCCTTACCCTTAAACTTTTTAAGAGCTAGTATATCCAGCTTTTGAATAGTGTAACCAGCACCTAAAATTTTAATTATATTGCTAAATACATAATGGAAATCGCCATAAGCATCTACGTCAGCGGAATATTGCAGCACCGGATTGGTGATTTTTATAATTACGGAATGATCGCTTTTCTCATGAAAAAGCACATCATAGGCATAGGTTTTTATACCTATGAATGGCCGGTGAAATTCTTTGGCTTTCATAACTTAAAAAAGTATAACTGTGAAGTAAAGAGGGGTAAACTGTTCTAGTACTTAGAAATTCGCTTGAATTGCGGGGTGATGATGTAATTACCGGTTAATTTTGTTTTAGTGTGCAGACCCCGTTTTTGCTTGTTATGAATAAAAAACATGCCTCCTAAACCAAAAATCAAACCTCCCACAATTCCCGTTACCGGGTGTACTAAAGTGGCCAGCAGTATACCGGATAAAAATGCCAGCATTACACAGCTCATGCCCCAATAGATAAACTTTCCTTTTAAGGACATAAAAACAAGGGGCTTTTGCAGCCCCCTGTATACATTAAATCCTTTTTCTTTGCTGAAATCCATAGCAAACTTAAATGCCGAAAAATGCCCGAATAATGGTGCCTACCAGCATTAAGAATACACTAGAACCCATCCAGCCCATAATAGACTTTTGCACATCATTATCGCCGGTATTCCATTTAATATAACACCTTACGCCGCCGATCAGGCCAACAATGGCACCAATAGCAAGAATTAAGTTACCTACTGGGTCAATATAAGTAACGAGTTCAGATGTACCGGCATCGATACCCGCGGCTCCCTGGGCACTGGCAGTTACAGCGTAGGTAATACCAGCAACAAATAAAAATACTCTTTTGGAGATTTTAGAGAAAGAGGTTTTCATGAAACTTAATTTAAAATAGTTAAAAATGTATAAAAATTGAGGTACTGACTAGCTGAAAACTGATGCGGCTTTATTTTTGGCATCGTCTTTAAATGATAATAGGTAATCCGGTACTATAACAGGTTGAGCCTGTACTGGAATATCAATAATCACTTCTTCCTGATCTAAGCTACTGGCCCAATCATCGGATGAATTAATTATATTTTCTTCTGGTAAAACAGGGGCTGGAATATTAGCAGGTTCCGAAGCAGCTACTGGATTTGAGCCGCTGATATTGGGAAGATCGGAAGTAGGAGCCACAGGAGCAGGAGTAGATATTGAAACAGTTTTATTTTCAAAATCTGCCGTACTTACTTCCTGGGCTTGTTCCTCTTCACCCATTAAATCACTTAAATTATATTGTACGCCTTGATCTGTTTGTATTTTGGGTTTACCTCCTATAAATAAGTCAAACAGGAAATTAATGCCGTACCAAACGATATAAATCGCTAAAACTGTGGTTACTAGTGTACCCCATTCCATAATTGAACTATCTTAAATTATTGATAAATAATGTTCTACTATCAAATGGGTGTATAACAGTTTTGAATATTAATCCAAAAACTTGTTACCTCTCTTCCGTTCTTTCAAAACTTTTATAAACCCAATGTTTTCCTGAAAGAATTTTTTTAATAAGTGGCTTGCAAGTAAATTAGAGTTGATTTTAGCTTCTTTTTTTAATAATTCCAGAATATCCGCTAAATCATCATCTATATAAACAACCCGCTTATTAAAGGTAAAATCTTCCTTTTCTTGCTTTAGAATCTCATACAACTCTTCAAACCCTGTCAATTCTGTATTCAGGTCTTTTTCCTTTCCTACCTTCTTTTTTGGTAGAGCCTGATTAGTAGCTGGAGGTACCTTTTCTTTAACTGGTTTTGAATTTTCAACAGGCCCTTTAGGCTGCGAAGCTGTATTATTTTCTTCTTTTTTCTCTGGTTCAGCAGACTCAGAACCACGAGCACTATTCTTTATCTGTTCTAATAATTCCTTGCTCATACAAATATAAGTTTAATACGAAAAAAAACAAATTTCAACACAGAAAATAAAAAAAATTATTTTTATATTAAGAATATGTTATTTAAAATATTAGTTAAAATTATAATTAAATTAAATGATTAGTTTTTTTTATTTAAATTAAAAACCCTATATATCTATTTTATATATTTTTTATATATTTATTATATATAAAATCAAATGGTTCTTGAATAATAGCCCTAGCATCGGTGCTGATCGAAACAGAATCAATTCGCTCTAACGCTACCCTTTCATTTATCTTTGGGGCTATTTCTCCATATTCAGCTAATGCTTCCCTTACCTTAGTTTCTATTTCATACTTAACACTGCCTTTAATGCGGGTAGGCAGAAATACGATTTTAACCGATGGGTTTACATGCCGGGCTACCTTACTAAAGAAAAAAGAGCTTTCAAAAATTGATTGTTCGTAGGCAATTGGGCAAATAATTAAATCAGCCTCTTTTAATATGGTTAGAAAATTATCATCGTCGAGCCGGCCGGGAAGATCCATTAATAAATGAGCTTGGTCTTTAACTTGCTCTAATCCTTTGGAGTACTGCGGGTATTTCTCAATATCCATTTTCATAACTTCATACAAGGAATCATTAGAATAAAGCTCCTTATCGCGCTCCCATCGAGCGAAAACAGTATCTTGAAAGTCCATATCAAAAACAATGACTTGCTGCTTTTGATCTAATACCAGGTAGTTAGCCAGAAGTGTAGTTATGGTAGATTTACCCACTCCCCCTTTTTGATTTCCGATTAGTATTTTCATATAGCTATTATTTATTAATGATTAATTAATAGTGATTAGTGATTAACTATTATTTATTAGTGTTTATTTATTAGTGTTTATTTATTACATATTAAGCATTACTTAATAAATATTACTCCATTCTTCTTTTCTTCTTTTTATCTTCTTGCTTGTTTTCATTGGCCGATGCCTCCAGGATATCCAACAGCAAGCCGGAAACTTCCGCAAATGTACCGCTGCTATTATCCATATCTTTTATAAAGCTCGGGCCACTGATCCGGTCTAAATCAATAAGTTTTACCTGGCCATACTCCAGGGTTCTTTCGGTTAGCTCAGAAACTTTATAAAGCATATTTTTTTTCTGATCGATCAGGTAAATTTCATTATTCTTTTTAGCGAAAGCATAATTGTTTTCTTTGGCGATATCGCCTAAATCTTTACCAATGGCCAGTAGGCTATTTAACTTATCAGACGTGATAATTTTTTCTTGTTCTGGAGATACCTTTTTACTTTCCGGATTATTGGTAAATAATAAAGGCAGATCTTTTCTATTTAAAAACATCACTTTCCCTATAACCTCAGCCTGATCCGGAGTTGTAATATTAAATTTCTTTGCTTCATACAGCCGGTCGTTGTACATAAGCTGCCTGATCCGGTCCTTATCAATAGTGAAGCTGGTTTTATTTTCTTCAGCTAATTTTACCTGGCCAGCTGCATTTAAATCAAATCCTAACTTAGAAAGCTGAGATTTAAAATCGCGATACCTCAGCTGGTCATTATCTGCTAAGGTGGTAATTAAGTCCGCTCCTGATTTTAGCATGTCTGCTTTAGTGGCCAGTGCCAGCAGCTCCGGTAGCTTCATAATTTGGGAGCCTTTAAATACTTGCTTTTTGGCATGATCCAGAATCGTGTAGCCGTAAGGCGTGTCCTTTCCTTTAGCAGTATGAAAAAGCACTTCTACCCCAAATTTATTTTGCATAAACTCGGCAAACTTATCCGGCGCTAATGCTGGCTTATACTTTATGAAAAGGGCTTTTAACTGCTTAATTCGTTCGTCTGGCTGCTGGTAATCTTTAATTTTATTATCTACCAGATCCTTCCCTATTTTAAGATCTATGCCGGCACCTTTAACAAATTGGTAGTAACCATCTTTTTGATTTACCGCAATCCCTTTCCCTTCCAGTATTACTTTAAATTGCGCTTCTGTAGAGAAATTATAGGTTAATGCTTCAGTAACCTGCTCCCCTACTTGCTGCTTAGAATTTCGCCCTAATTCTTCCTTAATGAATGCCTGGGAACGCCGGCGCTCAAAGGAATCATTTATTTTCTGGCCCTGCGCATTTACCCGGCTTGATAATATATGCACATGGTTATTAGCCGTGTCCGAATGGTAGTAGATTAAATAAGGATTTTCTTTATAGCCCATTTTTTCAATATACTTTTCAGCAATAGTTTTTAATTCCAGTGCTCCCATTTCTTTGCCTTTACAGGAAATAGCAACGTGAAACTGTGGCTTATCTATAATGCCTTTGTCATTGGTAGACCAGGCTTTAAAAAATTGCTCCAGCTCAGCTATCGAATGCCGGGTCTTATCATTACTATCTAAGATGCCTAAATTCTCGGCCGCCATCAGTCCTGCTCCCCCGTTGCTTACTTTATTCTCATTGTATTTAATTCCAGAGAAACCACTACCTGAAGAAAGAATTTTTATAACCATCAGAAGAACTTAAAAAAATAAATAACAACTATTATTTAATAATTATTATTTATTAATTAATATGTATTAATTAATATTTATTAGTTAATCACTAATATATAATAGTTAATAACTAATACTCATTAACATTATTTATTGTAAGAGCGCAAATAGGCTTTTATCGCGTTCGCATATTCCCGTTGCACTTCGGCCATCTTTTGAAAGTTGATATTATAATCAGCCATGAACTTCTGATCTACCATATTATTTTTATCCAGATAATTAATGTACCTGGCCACCTGGTTAATATTGGTTGCTACCTTTTTAAGCTGTGGGCTTAATTTGTTAAGCACTTCAAATAAAACTTTTGGATTATATTTAACGCCAGCGCCATCTTTGGCCAGCAATTTAGATTTTGCGTAAACGCCCAATTTGGAATCCGGATAGCCCGCTGCTTCCATTTCCTCCCGTAAGCTTTTCATTTCGGCTTCAGTAAAACATAGGTTCAGGCGATTATCTTTCTTATCTTTTGGCTCCTTTTTCGGTCGGCCACCTTTCGCACTCCAGCCCTTACTTTCCTCTTCCATCAATTTTAAAAATTATGAGTTGCGAATAATTTTACTCCTTACTCCTGGCCCTGCCTGGAGTGAGGCAAGAAGTTTTGCGTTACGCAAAACACATCTTGCACTTCTAACGCCGCCCTTCGTACTGCACGGCACTTTCTGCCAAATCTTACGAATCCAGGATTTATACACAAGGGAGTAAAATATATTTTTTTTCATTGAATAATCACCTGGTTAATTAGATCTTTAGGATCTGGCCAGTTTAAGATCTCATGCCGGCAATTATTTTTTAATTAAAAGTACTAATAAAAATAGTTAATCCTTATTATGTAATAAATAATCACTATTAACTAATCATTAATTACTATTAACTAATAAATAATATATAATAATTATTTTTCAAGGTCTGGCTTTGGGGCCACGTTAGCAGCTGATCGGTCCATCAACGAAACCAGGGAAAGAAAATCTACGTCTAAAATTGTAGCCATCGATTTAACCTCTCCAAGATGAAATTTCATAGGATCTTCAATTTTAGCTCTCATTCTATAATTATGAATTCCTAAAATTTTGGCCAATTTACTATAAGAAACGATCTCGAAAATGTCTTTAAAATCTTTAATTAAATTTTCATCAAATAGCGTTTTTGCTTGTTTTATTCTTTTATCAAAAGCAATTTCGTCTTTCTCCATTTAAAATTTCTTTAGCTTTAAGAGAACAAATATATACAGTAACTGATATTATGTATATAAAAGATATACGTCTTTAATATTAAATATATATTTGCTTGAAAGCAATTAGGGGGGGGGGTCAGGCACCAAGTTAATTTTATTTTTTATTCTTCCGGATCAGAAGATCCAGTGCCGGCATCTATTTTTATATGAGCTAAATAAGGCTCTAGGTTCCGAAGAGTGCTAAAACTTCTAACTTGCTTTATTTCGTTTGTATCATCATTGTACAGCACTTCAGCATAAAATTTACCCATATCGTACAAGTTTCCCCGGTCCGGGCAATTAGCCAAAAAATTACCAAAATGAAACACATGCTCGGCCCGCTCAGCCTCGGTTAATCTGTTAAAATCATATAAGTTCATAATTATTTAAATTTTGGTAATGGATGCTCTTTTAATATTTCCTCAATTGGGCTTACCTCTCTACAACTATTAACAACTAATTTAGTGAAACCAGGTAGATTTTTTTTGAAATATTCCTCCAGGCCAGCTTTAGCAGCGAACTCATTAAATTTATTTTTTGCCCTCATTTCACCACTTTTAATTAGTTGCTCCTGGTTGTTATAAGCTTGGTATTTAATTAAGAAGTTTTTCATTAGCTTTTTATTAAGTTATTAAATTTATTTAAATGGTGCTCTATAATTTAGATTGCGCCCGGCTCTGCCGGCACCTTACAAGTATTGGTAGGTTAATTCTGGCTGTTTATATCTATATTCGATTTTACAGCCATGTTTTTCAAGTAGTTTTATAGCACCTTGACATAATTCCATGCTATAACTTTCAAACTCCGGATATTTAACCAAAACCCTATTTATATCGCCTATACAGCCTCCAGCTGCGCGACAATCTTCTTTAATAAAGCAAATTATTTCCATCAGTTAAATACTATGGGTACATTCCTCACAAAGCCCGCCAAACGTATTCAATTCGTCTTGTGTAACTAGTTCTAAACACTCGGGGCAGGATATAATTATATCTTCTTCATTAACTTGATTACAGGCGCTACATTTATCTTCAGAAATCCAGTAACAGGCCAGGCCAGTTCTTTCAATACATTGACTACAATCTTCATCCGTACAACCGCAATACTTACATTTTCTATCCTTTCTTTTTTTGGCTAATCTTTCTCTATATCTTACATTAGAAAGTGCCACTTTGTAAGTAATTGTTAGGCCGTTGAGCTTCGGATATTTCGCCTGAAGAATCTATGCTTGTCAAGATTTTTTCATTGGTTTAAATGAACATTAAAGGATTATTTTTTGAATCTGAATCTGAGGAATCCAGCGTTTCGATTAATGGCGGCGCTGGCCGTAATTGAGTAAGATCCAGTATTGCCTGAAATACTCCGTACCTGTTCCTGCTCTTTTTAAACGTTCTGATAAAAGCATAAGGGAACTTACTTTTAATTTCCTGTAAAATCTTATCTCTTAGCGGTTCGCCAGTGGTCACCGTTAAAAGAGTTAGCTGCTTTTCCTTTTCCTTCCTCTCGATGATTAAACTTTCTAAATGGTTTTTTAAGTCATAAAACATTCTTTCAGCGTTTTCTTTTTGGGAGTTAAGGGCTTTAGATGCCATAAATTCATCTAATATCTCATAGGCCAGATAAGCCGGGTCTTTTGTGAAATACCATTCTAAAGGCTTATGCTTAAAAACTTGCTGATAAACCGGAGAAAAAACCAGGTCTAAAGGATATATATATTCTTCTACACGCATTTCCGGAAAAGCTATTTTTTACTCTATTCTCAATTTCTTCTAACACTAATTGTTGCAACCATTGCTGGCAATCCGGATTGAAATAGAGCTGATATAAAGAGCTGGTAGGCTTCCATCTTAATTTTAAAATCATGCTTTCAATAAATTCCATGCTTGCCAATTTTATAATTATTAATTAATATTTATTAATTAATACATAATCAATAATACTTATTAGTTAATAAGTATTATTGATTATGTATTTTGCTTATGGGAGCTAATAAAGCTCCCCATCTTCCGCAAATGAGAAATAACCTTCTTTGGTTAAAATAACATGGTCTAAAAGAGCAATTTCAATTAGCTTAGCCGCTTCCTTTATTTTCAGAGTAGCCAGCTTGTCAGCTTGACTTGGTTTTAAATTACCGCTCGGATGGTTATGAGCCAGTATTATACCACTTGCACAAGCAAGCAAAGCAGCAGATAATATCAGTCTTATATCTACTACTGTACTGGCAATTCCTCCCGTTGATACTTCAAAAATGCCTAATACCCGGTTATTCCTGTTAACCAGTAATACCTTAAATTGCTCAATGAACTCTATTTTATTAGCATCCCAATTCTGACGAAAAACATCTACGCTATCTTTCGGGCAGGTAATTTGAAACATGCTATCTGCCGGTATGCCGGTTCTGTATGATAGTTCGATTTGGGGAATGCCTTTTAAAATTTCGGTTAAGTCTAGCTGCATAAAAGTAAGATTTGATTTCCTTAGTGTTTATACAAATATATACGTTTTATATGTAAAATGTATATAAATTATATATATTTATTTATCCACAAAAACAGGCTTTTACTTCCCTTCTGTGCAAGATCTTGTAAGAAATTCAGAGGTATTTAAGAGCGGCCAGACTAGCCTGATAGAATAGATTAATTTAGAAGAGCGAAAATTGGTAACCAGGTGTAAAGGAAACAATCAGTATTTCCGCATTACAACAAACTGATTTTATTTTACCATTAACAAGAACATAGCCGTTAAGCCTAGTATTAATGTTTCCGTTATTATCGGTGCAAACAAAGTGATAATGCGACTGGGAAGCTAACGGATTTTAAAATAAAAAGTAGGAATAGTGTACTTGGGGCAGGAGCAGGGGCCATCTACTTTTATTATCCTGAATGGTCCGGCCCCGTAGCTAGTTTTTACTACTGATCCAACTTCAATACACATGAGTATTAATTAAATCTCAATAGAACTATCAAACAACTTCCCGGCTTCATCACTGGCCAGCTGGATAGATCCACTAAGCATTTCCGGTGCCTGGCCTTTATATTTTAATTCATAAGTAAATGATAAAGCTACTTGCCGCTGGCCAGCAATCCATTTAGACTTTTGTGAGGTAAAAACAATTTTAGAAATCTGAAAATTGTCATTTCTATTTCTTCCTTTTAGCTCCCTGATAATGGCTGCTTTAGTTTCTCGTACATAAGAAACATCATGTACTTTTACCCTATGGGTTACCTGGTTGTTTCCAAATTGTGCCCTTCTTTCCTCCAGCTTTTTTTCGGGGTTTAAATTATCAGTTAAGAAAGGCATTATTGCCGATGGCGCTATAAAAGAGGCCAACGAGGTACCAAAAATTATAAAGCCCCAATGTTTCAGTTTCATGATTTTATTGTGTTAATCGGATTGGTTTATCATATAAGTAAATATATACGTTTTATATATAAAATTGACATTTAAAATAAATAAATATTTGAAAATCAAGATAAAACCAAACCGCCTTTAGGCGGCCGGGCTTATTCCTCTTGCTAATAATTTAAAATCAAGACTTAGCTTCGCGTATTTATCGGAAAGCTCCAAAAACCTACTTTTATGTTGCGGATCTTCTTCTTTTTCTGCTTCTGCTTTCCATTTTATTGCAGCTGCATCCAACGCAATTTTTATATTATCTACTTCTACAGGCGATAATTCAATAGATATTTTCATGATTATAATTTAAAGTGGCCTACCTTTTTACAGGTAGGCTTTAGTTAATTTTAAGCTTCCATTACATTACTAGTTTCCTGCTCTTCTTTTTCTGCTTCCAGGTTTAAAATAAAAGCTGCTGCTTTATAAGCTTTGGTGCTGGCGTAAATAATCATTGTTTTATCATCCTTCAGCTTTTTAATCCAGCCTTGCAAGTAGGCTATAGAATTTTCGAAAACTACATCTTTAATGCCGGTATAAGCATTAAGAAAGCTAGCGCCCATTTCTGCTACTAATTCTTCTTTTGAGTAATTTACATCACCAAACCGGGCTGCTTTATCTGCTTCAGTAAATCTGTTTAATCTTATTTCGTGGCCAGTAGAATGTATTAACTCGTGAAATAAGGTTGAATGATAATCTTGTGAGGTATGAAAAGTATTTATTGCCGGCATTTGTACCTTATCAAAAAAAGGCGCATAATAAGCATCAGTGCCGCCGTGTTGAATTGCAGGAGCTGGCACCGGGTAATTATTTACAATGCTTTGGCAAGCCTCTATAATTTCGTTTTCGGTCCGTTCAACGTCAGCTGGTAGAGCGAAATTAATACCATCTACCTGATCTATATTAAATACACTCCAGATAAAAGGCACAAACTTAGTTTGTAAAATGTCTTTGGCTTCGCCGGCCGCATTGGTACTTTCACCTATTTTATTATTAAAAATTTTCCAGAAAATAATCTGAGTGCCTTTTTCGCCTTTTCTGATATTGCCGCCTAATTCTTGTGCTTGCTTAAAAGTTATAAAGTAAGGGGTTTTATAACTTTTCTTGGTGGTAATATAGTTTAGGTAAAAAGCGTTAAATCCTTCGTAGGCTCTATTAGTTTTATAATTTTTTGGTAATCCGTAAGAACTCCAAGGTTTTTTCCAGAAAACGTTTCCTTGCTCTAATTGCTCAATAACTTCATTTGTTACCTGGTCTGCTAATTGGGAAAATTTTTGATTCGGATTCATAAGGCTATTTTTTAAAGTGCTTTTGTTTTTGTTACTGTTTATACAAATATATACGTTTTATATATAAAAAGTATATAAAATATATACATTTATTTTTCCACAAAAACCAGGCTTTTTCTTCCCTTTTGTAATAATTTATTTGGTCCGTTTTTGTCTTGTGTCTGAAGCTTTCTCAGATCTGCCTTATGATTACAATCAGTAATTAATTCGGCATTGGATAAGGAACTATTGTTTTACATTCTTCAGGTAGAGTAATTAATTCGGCATTGGATAAGGAACTATTGTTTTACATTCTTCAGGTAGAGTAATTATCTCTTTTATAATAATTCTATAAAAAGAATATAATTATAGCTGCAAAGCTGGAACGCCTATATCAATAGATAAGCATTTAGATTGTTTTTCTAAAGAGATTGGCTGCAATATTGGAATGGTTAGTTAATTCAGCTGCAAAGCTGGAATAGTAGGCTGCAATACTGGAATGCTTTTATCTGAAAGCTGCAAAGCTGGAATAGTAGGCTGCAAAGCTGGAATGCTTTTACACTGATTACTGCAAAACTGGAATGGTGGGCTGCAAAGCTGGAATGAAAAGCTTCAATACTGGAACGGTTTATTCTTATTTCTGAACTTACTGCAATTAAAAGTTTAAGGAAATAGAATTCTTAATTGCTACCTGGCTGCAATACTGGAACGGTACTAATTAAATTTCATCAAGCGTTAGTCGATCAAAGCGGTACGGAGTAGGAGCGGAGAGCGCGAGGCAAAGCCAACGCCTTTATTTTAAATTCAATCTTCTTGAAACATCTTCCCATAATGTACCATTTAATACCATTGTCTTTGCTTCACTTATGGGCAATTCTTTACTATATGCCTTAAAATAAGCTTTGGTAACTGCTTGAGCTTTATATTCCAGATCTTTTTTCGCATTGTTAAGCCACCTCTGAAACATGTCTTTTTCATCCTCTATCACCATCATTTGATAGCAGCTGTTGAATATGGATCTTAAGTTTTCCAATAAAGACAGAAAGAAGGTGCTATCTCCTTTTGATTCTAAGAGAACACTATTAAATGTTAATTCTACCCAATAATCTTCTTGGTAACGCTTACTTTCATCACCTCTAACAAACTTATAAGTAAAATCAAGTTCTCCGGTAGTAATCATAGTCTCAAGCACTCGTTTCACCGAAGTTTTACGATTTTTAGGCTCCTCTACTACTATTCCGGCTATTCCGGCGATATAATCAATTGAAAACTTAGTAGAAGGTATTTGCTTGGATTGTAATATATGCCTAGTCTTTTCTAAGAGAACATAAAGACTTTTCCTGCCATCGCCACCCCTACCTTTGCCAATTTTACAGTAACCTTTAGTATCGATAGTATAGAACCTTTGCACAAAACCTTCAATAAGCTCTTGGGACAACCTTATTTCGTAAAGCTTAACGCTTCCCTTTTTTCTATCATGGTTTAATTTAATATCTTCCAGAATAGAAAACTTATGCAAATGCGTGATTTCTCCTTTTGAGTTGTAAGTATAAGACTTGTCAAAAATTATGTTATGCCGAATCATATTTAGCAAAGCATAATCAAAGACAGTCTGAAAAGTATGCCCGTTATAAACAGGAGGTTGCGCTTTTTTGTTATTTAAGAAGTAAGGATGAACATCGCACATTTGCTGCTTATTTCTACCAGTTTCTTTACAAAATTGGCCTAAGGTAAAAGTCGTAAAACCGAAGATATCCTGTTTAAGTCTCTTAGAAATAAATACTATAAAATCTTTAACTATACCGGCATCTTCAGAAAAACTTCTTTCAATATCTTTCAAATTGTCGGCTACGCTTCTATCAATTCTACTAAGGTTATAGGTTTGATTAGTTAAGTAGCGGGCCGGCAAAATTTCAATTATATCACTCATAAGTTTTTCTTTTATTAATAACTATACTTAGTTAACTGATTTATTAGCTTCCAAATAATTGTTTAGTTGTTTAAACTTATTTCATTCTATTTTGGTCATATTCCACAAAACTCATTTAAATGTAAATATATGGAATTTGATTTAGTGTAAAATAAATATTTAAAGTAATATTATAAAACATGTAAATTACTTGGCCTTAGCCAGTATAACGGTAATTATTACTGGGTATTCCTAGTTACAAAGTAGCATTTGCTAGCTTAATCGATTGTAATTTATATTATATAAAGGCTACTGGTGTTCTAGCAAATGAAGTTATCGTTACAACTGGACGAAGAATAACGGTTTACTATCTAGACTGGAAGGTAGTTAAAAATTATCTAACATTCTCCTTGAATGGCATTGCTCACTCAATTTAAAATTCTTTAATCAATGGGAATTCAGTAGTATTCCGCATTTTGTATCGGTAAGTCTAAAAGAGTGCCTTTACAGGTTTTAAAGGCTGCTCTTGTAAATGCTTATTGAGTATTCTTTAGAATTCTGCTGTTTTATATATAGATCAATTATTAACTTTCAATATACTTAGCGATACATTTCATTTTAAGGTAGGTTATCTGGAAATTGCGTAGAGCAAGTAATTATTTACAAAAGGGAAAAGAAAGACTTCCTTAATCAAGTACCAATAGAGATGCCGGTTTCTAAAATAACCGTTACTTAAAGCGTTCCTCTAAATAAGCAGCAAAGAGTAAAAAAGAACTCTAAAGTATTTCAACTGAAAGGCTTCTGGTGTAAAGAATAATTTTTAACTTGAGCAGATAAAGGCTTTGATTTACGTACTAGGCTTATGCAGCACCTTCATATTTACTTAGACGAATTTGGTAATGCCAGTCTCAACCTAAATAAGGCTCATTCCTTCTCCCATTTTGTACTCACCGCTGTGTTGATCGACGAAGCAAAACTAGATCAGGCCCGAGATCTTAGGTTAGAAATCAGCCGCCGCTACTTTCAAGGACATCCTATTCAATCTAATCGTATACCTAAAGACGAGATTGGTTTCCAAATGCGACTGGATATTTTAAAAGAGTTGCGGCAGTTAGACTTTGTAGTATTAAGTTTAGTCATTAACAAAAGCAAAGTAGTAGGGGAGGGGCTGGATCATGAGGCGATATTTTATAAATACTTTAACCGCATCTTCCTTAAACAATTTCCCAAGAATTTCACGGCCTTTTCCATTCATGCCGATCAGATAGGCTGGCCCGAGTTCCGGCACAGCTTACAGCATTATATCCATACCAAAGTCATCCAACGGGACCTGTTCACCCCCGACCGAACTTACCAATTAGTAGAAGATCAGTTTTCCGAACCTTTAGGGCAATTAGCCGATTTTATCTCCGGGTGTTTAGGGATGATCTACTGCACCAGCCACAGTCACGAAAAAGCGGCTTTCTTATTTGACCTACTGCATGATCGCACCTTTGTAGATTTCTTTCCTTTCGAGAAAACCGACTTTGCGGTTTCCATTCCGGCCCGAGATCTGGTAAAGAATGAGACCATTGCCAAGATTGCCGCGGAGTCCGCCCGGGAAGCTTTAGCCGATCGACATAGGCTGTCGGAAGAAGCGCAGGCGGTGCTGCAGTACTTGTACCTGATGTTTCGCACTTCCCCGGACCGTTTGATTGAGAAATACGAAATCATTGATAAGGTGAAGAAAATGTACCCCAATTTTACCGAGCAGCAACTGCGGGTATGTGTTCAGCACTTGCGGGATTACGGGGTATTGATCGCCAGCATTCAGGGCAAGTCGGGTTATAAACTGCCGGACCGGGTAGAAGATATTGCCGGCTTTTACAACCGCTACTTGAACAGCATTGTGCCCATGATCAACCGTATTAATATCTGTAATCGTAAATTACTGGTCAACAGCTTACAGGAAGTAGATCTGCTGCAAACCAATTCTAATTACTCCTTATTATATGAACTCATTAAAACCTTAGATAAACAGAAGCACCCTCATTCTGATGAAGTTAATTTTAAATAAAACTATTCCATCGGTTACTTAGCGCCTGTTTTCAGCTATTAGCAACGAAAACCTTTAAACTTTAAATCAAATAAAAGCGGAAGAATCTAGTCCGATCAGCCTAAATCAGAGCTTATTGCATAATATTAAGCTATAGGGCAGGTTTAAATTACAGAAGGGAAAAGAAATACACTACAATAACTAAACAAACTTAATTGCAATAAAGGCATTGATCAATTGTGCTTTAAGCCTGTGAAGCTTTTTGTTTTTTACCTGGACAGCTTTATATTTTTAATCCAAAGGAATATCAAGCATAAATCTTTATTTTGGGTTCCGGTATGTAAACGAAATAAACACACCGGCACTTACCAACTTTACTTCGCCGGCTCCGATTCCTGTGAGCGGAACTTTTACGAAAGGCTCTATTCCTAAAAACACGCTATTACTCAGCTGCCGGTTATAGCTTCCTGATATATTATATATTCCGAAAAGGTGCCGGTTCTGATTCGACACTTCATATGTTTTTCTCCCTACTTGGTAAGGTCCATAGACATAATCGTACCTCTCTGCAAGCATAAAATAGCTTGACCATCCCGTATTGATGGATATAGAGAACTTTTCTTTCTGGAAGACTTTAAAACCAATATTTACTGGCACATCCAAAACCTTACATACAGCTGAAACACCTTCCCAATTTCCGTTTACGTTATAATCTTCTGGTTTGGCCTCGTAAATTTTACGAGCCCTAATAATGCCGGTGCTTAAGTTCCATTGATTTGAAATATGATAGCTAATTACTATGCCCGCATTGGTACTTATACCTCCTGGGTTAGTGAATCCAACTGTACTTAGATCTGGGGCTACAAGGAATCCGAGAGCAAAGCGATTTGCATTGAAAATCCTTTTCCCAATCGACTTCTTGGTGCTATCCTGCCGCAAAGCGTCTAACCCAGGATGATTATCAGGTTTGGTAAGTAAGTCTTGTTGCTTATAGGCAGAATCTGCTGGTATAATTGCATTTGGGGAATCTATTTTGTTATGATTCCTTTCTACTCCCTTCACTACTTTTTCTTCAAGAGGTATTGTCCCATGTAAACCATTTGCTTTTCCCCTTTTCCGGTCTGCCCTAAAATTTTTATTATACCTATTAGCTTTCAAAGAAATCTTATTAGGGTTGGATATAATATATACTTGAGCTATTCTCGTCTTAGGCTTTGACGATAACAACTTTAAGCTTTGTTCAGCTTCCGATTGATGCGTAGCGCCTGGTATAACAGCACGAATTCTTGCTAAATCTTCTTTGGATCTAACTTTTGGTTTAATGTCATTCCGGATATTATCTTTTGCTGCTTTTGGCAGCGGCAGGGGAGTAGATGATGGTAGCGTATTCAAACTGGTGTCCACCTTTTCTTCTGAAAATAAAATCAAACTTCCCCAAATAAAAGAACCTCCCAGCAACAAGAAGGCAGCCAGCCAGCTAATTCTCCTCCAAAAGGATGTTTTTTTTTGATGGGCATCTAACTTTTTTTCCAGATCCCGCCAGGCTAATGGATCAAACTCCGGATATAATTTTGAAGCCGACTTCCGGAAGAGTTCGTCTAATTCATCTTTAGACATATTTCCAGTATTTATCGGGTAAGCTTCTGCGAACGCGCTGGTGTAGAATGGTGCGGGCCGTTAACAGATGGTTTTGGGAAGTACCAGTTGAACTAGGCAATAAGGCCGCAATTTCTTCGTGCGTAAAGCCATCAATCACAAATAAATTAAATACTATCCTATAAGGAGGAGAAAAGTTTTTTACCAAGCTCATTGAAGCTTTGTTTCTCATTTTAGCTGAATCTCCTTCGGGGAAAATATTTTGAATCATTTTCTTTATATCTCTGGTTAATTTATCCTCCCGATGATAATGATAAAAAGCTACTGCTGCCGTAACCATCATTCTTTTGAGCCAACCTTTAAAAAATAGGGCATCTTGGTACGGGTTCATGCCAACAAACATTTTCATGAACCCTTTATTCAATATGGCTATTGCTTCCTTCTGAGTTTTAGAATAGCACTGGCAAATGCTCATAGCTTTCCTGTAAAATTGCGGATAAAGCTTTTTCTTACTTGCTCTGGTTCCTTTAATACATTCCTGTACTCAGAGCAGCTATATGTATGTCGTCGCCACAATTCTTTTTTTGCATTTCCAGCACGGATGAATTTTTGATATGGTTGCCTTCCTCTCTATTATCCATCTGTTTTAAATCCAAAATACTTAAAATAAAGCTACTTTTTTGCTTGATTAAAGGTGTCTGGCATTAGAAAAAAATTGTAAAAGGAAATTAAAATAAGTGGCTAATTTTGAGTTCATTACATGAACTTAGTTCACTTACTGGGTTGTTCTTAAATACTAATGTTAACCCTATTGGGTATTTTACTTTGAATTAAGATTAAGTTGTAAGATTGAAATAGTATTAATTGTGAGAAAAGCAAAAAGATATAACTTTTAACCAAAATTATATAACAATCAAGAGTAAAGGAATCTTTACCTTTGTAAGCTTAATTAATTTGTTCAGCAACTACATTTTGTAAATAACGTTCTGACAACAATTAAAACCTAATTTAAATCAGCCAGATGAAGGCAATGCAGAAATTTATTCACCTTAGCTTAGTAGTAGCCATTTTACTGGCTTCAATGGGCTTCCGTGTGAGTATATCGCATTGTTCAGAGGAAGAGGGTAATTCTTTTAGCCTTTTTGCAGACCCCAGCTGTTGCTGCAGTAAAGCCGCAAAAACCGCAAGTAAATCCTGCCAGGATATGTCTTGTATCATGCAGCGGGGGATAGCTTCCCAAACCAATCTTAATTCTTCTGCCCAGCAGGTAGCCAAGTTTGTGAAAGAACCGGTAACGTATCCCAGCTTTACCGCAATTATCCGGCCGGCCATCCTGGAAACACTTCCGCATTTCACGTTGCCGCCTCCGGTTTCCGGCAGGTTTATCGGCATTTTACATCAAAGTTTTATTATTTAGTTTTCCCTTCTTTCTTAGAAGAGACTGCCATTCTGTTCCCGTAAGGTCGCCTTCTAAAACGTAATTCCAATTCAGATAAATTGCCTGTATTAGTTAGCTACTTTAGCCATTGTTGCTTGCATTCAAGCAGCAAGTTAAACCTTTCCAGCTTTCTAAGACATTAACCTACGGCTAATCAGGCCTTATTGAATCCGGATCTTACGAAATTACCACTTTCACCAAAGATAGTTTAATGACGAGTTCAGGCGCTCATGCTGTCTGTATTGTAAACTATTCTATGGTCTAATGGGCCATATATATTCCTGAGCAAGAGAACATAACTAATTAACCATTTTTTTAAACTAACAGTCTTCATGAAAGCGCTTATATTAAATATTGGCTTGTCCCTTTTTGGCTTAACTTTTTTTACGGCTTGTAATAGCGGCGGTACCGACCAAAATGCTACGGAACAAACCGAAACCACCCAACAATTGGCCGGCGTTACCTACACCTGCCCGATGCACCCGGAAGTTAGCAGCACCGAACCCGGCAAATGCCCCAAATGCGGCATGAACCTGGAAGAAGCCACTGCCAGTACCCAGACGGATTCAGCCGCCGCTCATCAGCACGAAGCAGGCGAACAACACTAATATTTTTAATTATTCCCTCCTGGTGTTAATGACCGGGGGGGCTATATCCTACAGACTATGATAGGTAAATTAATATCTTTTTCCCTGCGTAACCGCATGATTGTGCTGCTGATAGCAGCTGGTTTGTTCGGATGGGGTGTTTACTCGGTGAGTACCAATAAAGTAGATGCCATACCGGATTTATCGGAAAACCAGGTGATTGTTTTTACCGAGTGGATGGGTCGCAGCCCGCAGATCATCGAAGACCAGGTGACCTACCCGCTGGTAACGAATTTGCAAGGCATGCCCCAGGTGCAATATGTACGAGGCGTATCCATGTTCGGCATGAGCTTTATCTACATCATTTTTGAAGATAAAACCGATATTTATTGGGCGCGGGAACGGGTTTTGGAACGCCTAAATTATGCCAACCGCTTATTGCCTGAAGGAGCTGTTCCCACCTTGGGGCCTGATGGCACCGGCGTAGGGCATATCTTATGGTACACGCTGGATGCACCGGGCATGGACTTGGGAGAACAACGTGCCATTCAAGATTGGTACGTGAAGTTTTCGCTCCAGAACGTCGCGGGCGTAAGTGAAATTGCCTCTTTTGGTGGCTTTCAGAAGCAGTACCAGGTTACCTTGGATCCTAATAAATTAAACTATTTTAACTTATCAGTACCAGAAGTGATGGCCGCGGTGCGGGCCAACAACAACGAGAGTGGCGGCCGCAAATTCGAGATGAGCGATATTGGTTATATCATTAAAACGACCGGATATCTCAAATCAACCGACGAAATAGAAAATATTCCTATTACCACGCAAAATACCATTCCTATTAAGATAAGCGATATTGCTACCGTGCAAATGACCGGGGAAAGCCGTCTGGGTATATTTGACTTAAATGGGGAAGGGGAAGCCGTGGGTGGTATTGTGGTGATGCGCTACGGTGAGAATGCGGAACAAGTGATAGAAAATGTAAAGACTAAAATGCAGGAAGTTTCGGCCGGTCTACCCAAAGGGGTAAAGTTTAATATAGTCTATGACCGCAGCGGCTTAATAAATGAGTCAGTCAACTCCGTCAAGACTACCCTAATTGAAGAAATGGTAGTAGCTTCCTTGATCGTATTCATCTTTCTCTTTCACTGGCGGAGCGCTTTAATCATCATTATTCAGCTACCACTCTCCGTAGCCATTGGCTTCATCTTGTTAAATACTTTTGGCATTTCCTCCAACATTATGTCGCTGACCGGAATTGCGCTATCTATCGGGGTGATTGTGGATGATGCCATTGTAATGGTGGAGAATGCTTACCGGCACTTAGCCGATGCGCAAAAAGAAGAAAATCATGGATAAGCAAACGCGTCTATCAATTATAGAAAAAGCTACCAAACAGGTTGGTCCCAGCGTGTTTTGGAGTACCATTATTATCATTACTTCCTTTTTGCCGGTTTTCTTATTAACCGGTCAGGAAGGAAGATTATTCAGCCCTTTAGCCTGGACGAAAACTTTTATTCTGATCGTGGATGCTTTCGTGGCTATTACGGTTACGCCGGTGCTGCTATCATTATTCTTAAAAGGCAAATTCAAGCCTGAAAGCAGCAACCCCATTAATCGGGGATTGGAGCGGGTCTATAGCCCGATTTTACGTTGGTGCCTGGCTTGGCGAAAAACTACCATTGGGATCAATCTAGTGGCTTTACTTATCGCCATACCCATGCTTTTCCGCTTAGGCTCGGAGTTTATGCCGCCATTAGATGAAAGCTCTATTTTGTTTATGCCTGTTACGCTGCCGGATATTTCCAATGCCGAGGCCAAGCGCATTTTGCAGGTGCAGGATAAAATCATCAAATCCCTGCCCGAAGTAGACCAGGTATTGGGCAAGGCCGGAAGGGCTAGCACGGCCACAGATAATTCGCCCATCAGCATGATAGAAACCATTATCCTGCTGAAACCGGAATCGGAGTGGCGCGATGGCATGACCAAAGCTAAAATCATTGCAGAATTGGACCAAAAGCTCCAGATTCCGGGGGTAATAAATGGTTGGACCCAGCCCATCATTAACCGCATCAACATGCTGGCAACCGGTATCCGGACCGATGTGGGCGTAAAAGTTTATGGCCAAAGCCTGGATTCCATTGCTAGTGTTTCCCAGCGGGTGCGTAATGCTTTGCAGGATATTCCGGGGGTAAAAGATTTGTACATTGAACCTGTAACCGGGGGCAAATACCTCGAAATCCAACCCCGACGCGATGAGCTCGGCCGCTACGGGCTTTCAATAAATGATGTGAATGCCATTGTGGAATCCGCTCTGGGCGGGCTCCCAATAGGAAATACTGTGGAAGGGCGGCAACGCTTTTCCATTAACCTGCGCCTGGCCCAGGAGTACCGCAATAGCCTGGACCGCATCCGCCGCATTCCCATTCAAGCCGGTACAGCGGGTACTGTTCCACTTTCGGCGGTAGCCGATGTGCGGTTTGTGGATGGTCCGCCCATGATTGCTTCGGAGAATGCCCAGCTACGGGGAGCCGTTTTGTTTAATGTGCGTGACCGGGATCTAGGCAGCACCGTGCAAGAAGCCATTCAGAAACTGAATGGGGAGTTAACCAATTTGCCCAATGGTTACCGCCTGGAATGGAGCGGACAGTGGGAAAACCAGATACGAGCTAATCAAACACTTAAGTTTATTATCCCTTTGGTCCTGATCATCATTTTCCTGATTCTGTACTTCTCCTTTAATTCTTTTAAAGAAGCGCTGCTGAATATAATAACCATTCCCTTTGCCTTAATCGGCGGGGTGTTTATTGTGTACTTCTACGGCATTAACCTGTCGGTAGCGGTGGCGGTGGGCTTTATTGCCTTGTTTGGACTGGCGGTAGAAACGGCCATGGTGATGGTAGTATATCTGAATGAAGCCATGAACCAACTGGTAGCAGATAAGGGTAATTCGAGCGCAACTATCTCGAAGCAGGACATTCGGGATTATGTTTTTATGGGGGCCGTTAAGCGATTACGCCCCAAAATTATGACCGTTTCGGTTTCTCTGTTTGGTCTGATTCCAGTATTGTGGGCCACTGGGGTGGGGACAGACGTGATGCTGCCCATTGTGCTGCCCCTGATTGGCGGGGTGTTTACCTCTTCCATCCACATCCTGCTCGTGACCCCAGTAGTGTTTGAAATGACGAAAGAATACGAATTGAAGAAATACGGCAAAATGGAGATTTACGATGTTAACCACTAGACTTTATATAATGGCTTGGCTGCTGTTGCTGGGAATTACTGCCAAGGCCCAGGTACCGGTGCTTCCGTTGGACACGGTGCTAAGCAGAATATCCCAGAACAACCCGATGCTGCAGGAATTCAGGTTAAGGGGCCAGGCCCAGAATGCCATGGCCGAGGGAGCGAAAAGCCAGATGGCGCCCATGGTCGGAGCAGGAGTATTCATGGCCCCCTATCCGGGCCAAATGATTATGGAGGGACAGGACAGAGGCATGGTGATGACGTCCGTAGAGCAGGAAATTACCAACCCGGCGAAACTCAAGGCCCGGCAAAATTACCAACGTTCTAAAGCGGCCATTGAAGAAGCTGGGCGGGATGTTACCTTTAACCAATTGCGGGCCCAAGCCAAAACCGCCTATTTTCAATGGGTGGTGCTGGAAAAGAAAAAATCGGTGCTGCTGGAAAGTCAGCGCATCATGCAGTTTATGCTGAAGCTTTCCCGGGTCCGCTACCCTTATAACCAAAGCTCGTTAGGGAGCATCTACAAAGCGGAAGGCCGATTGGCCGAAGTAGAAAATATGCTGCTCATGAATGACAGTGAAATTGGCATGAAAAACATTCAGCTTAATATGCTGATGAACCTGCCCCAGGAGAACCGTTTCGCTGTGGACACCCTGGTTCGGGTACCGGAACCGATTGCCTTAGCCGACACGGCGGAACTGCGTACCACTCGCAGCGATGTGCGGCAAATAGAACGGACCATTGAATCAATGCGGCTGAACCTGCGCCTGGAAAGTCTGCAACGGCTACCTGATTTTAGCATCCGCCTGGAAAACATGATGCCTCGCGATAAGATGATGGCCCAGACATTTACCGCCATGGGCATGGTTTCTATTCCTATTGCCCCTTGGTCTTCGAAAATGTACAAGTCTAACATCAAAGCCATGAAGCTGGAAATTGCGGGTATGCAAAAAGGCCGGGAAAATATCCTGAACGAAGCCCAAAGCATGGTAAAAAGCATGGCGCTGGAATTGCAAACCAAGCGGACCCAGGTACAGAATTACGAAGCCAAAATCATTCCGGCCCTGCGTCGCAACTATGAAACCACTCTGCTCAGCTACGAACAAAATACCAGCCAATTACCCCTGGTGATTGATGCCTGGGAAGCGCTGAACATGGCGCAGATGGAATACCTCAACAACTTAGAGCAACTGTACCTGATAGGGGTGAATTATGAGAAAGAACTGGAAAAATAAGTTAATCGGGTTATTGATTTTACTGCTGCCGTTCACTTTTACGGCCTGTAATGATAAGCCCGGCCAGGGAGGGGAGCAGGGAGCGGCTGCTACCGAGGTAGAATACACCTGCCCCATGCACCCGCTAATTGTCCGGGACGAGCCGGGTTCCTGCCCCATCTGCGGCATGGACCTGGTGGCCAAGCGAACTGCTATTGCGCCCGCCGTCGCCGTTAGTTCGGATTTAAACTACTTGCTGCAGCCCACGAACCAAACGGTGGTCTCTAGTATCAAGACCACCCAACCGGTGCAAAAGCAGGTACAGAACGAAATTATTATGAGCGGCGTGGTGACCTATGATACCCGCCGGCAATACCTTATTCCGGCCCGCTTCGGAGGACGGATTGAAAAATTATACGTGCAATTCAACTATCAGCCGGTACGCAAAGGGCAAAAGCTGTACGACATCTACAGCCCGGAACTGGTAACGGCTCAGAAAGAGTTGATTTACCTGCTGCAAAATGACCCCACCAACACTTCGCTCATTAAGGGAGCGGAACAGAAGCTACGCTTATTAGGAGCGACCGAAGGGCAAATAAGACAATTGACCCGGACCGGTCGGGAGACATATACCTTTTCCGTGTACAGCCCTTACACCGGTTATGTGCTGGACCCGGCGGTAACCGCCGCGCCTACTCCCGCGGCACCAGCTCCCGCTGCTCCGACAGCCGGGGGAGATGGTATGGGCGGTATGGGCGGAGCGGGGAGTGCTGGCGGTAGTGGCGGAACCAGCCCTGCGGCGCCAACCTCAAGTAGTGGTTTTGCTATCCGGGAAGGTATGTACGTGACCACCGGTCAATCCTTGTTAAAAGTGGTGGATGCCTCCCAGGTATGGGCTCAATTTAAGGTGGCTAGCAGCCAGGCCGGACAACTCTCCCCAGGAACTCCCATTGCCATCACCTTCAACCAATTGCCGGGTGAGCCGGTGCCGTCTAAAGTATTACTGGTAGAACCATTTTACGAAGCCGGGGAGAATTTCGCCCAGGTGCGGGCCTCCTTACCCGCTCAGGATAAGTCCACCCTAATAGGTCAGCTAATTACCGGCAAAGCTACTTATAGTACCGGTTCCGCCCTTTGGGTTCCCCAAGAGGCGGTGCTGGATGTTGGCACCCAGTCCGTGGCTTTTTTGAAAGTGAACGGGGTTTACAAGCCCATCAGCGTGCAGGTAGGACAACGGGCCGATGAGATGGTGGAAGTACTATCCGGGTTGAAGGCCCAGGATGTGATCGCCGGAAATGCCCAGTTCCTGGTAGATAGCGAAAGTTTTATTCGGGTAGCAGAAAACAACAGATGAAAAAGATACTTAAAATAACATTAGTATGGCTGGTGGCTCTTTTAATAGTTTCCTGTACCAATAAGGATAAACATGAGCACCATGAGGCAGGTACGGCCGAAGCCGGTACCAATTATACCTGCCCGATGCACCCGAAAATCGTGGAAAGTGCCCCCGGATCTTGTCCCATTTGTGGCATGAACCTGGTGCCGGTGAAAAAGCAGACGGCTACAGAAAAGAATGCCGGCAGCATCATGCTCAGCGAAACTCAAATAAAGCTGGGCAACATCTCTACCCGGCCGGTTCAAATGGGGCAGGTAGGAAGTAATACTATCCTGACGGGTCGCTTAGCCGTGGACCAAACCCAGGCAGATTTAATCAGCAGCCGTGCGGCTGGTCGTATTGAAAGGTTGTATATCAAGG
>Ga0210040_10000276_pt1 | contig 89493 bp, 82 predicted proteins | sample CryGeyCG12114_NA_FD_185462 | JGI IMG/M metagenome (GOLD analysis project Ga0210040, IMG submission 185462) | Groundwater microbial communities from aquifer - Crystal Geyser CG19_WC_8/21/14_NA (SPAdes) (version 2) | ecosystem: Environmental > Aquatic > Deep subsurface > Groundwater | place: USA... | reverse complement strand
TAGTATATAGTAGAGAGTAATAATATAGATCTAGAAACTAGCTAGGACTAGTAAAGATAAGTATATAATATAAGTTAACTACGAAGAGTCTATCTAAATAAGTAGCTTTACTTAAAGTAGTATATATTCTTTATATAGTCTACTATATCTATCGCGTTTATAGTAGACGATATAGACGATATAAATATCTCTTACCCTATTAGGCTAGGTTCTAGGAATATCTCTTCTAATTAGTTTATAAGTCGTACTAGCCGCTAGGCGGCTTTATTTATCTAGTTTACCTAGCTATAATTAGGGTTACGTATAATACCGTATTTACGCTTAAGTAGTTTTTTATATTTCTTTAGAATTTTAATCGTAATATCCTCTACTACCTATATTAGTTCTTATTATTATAGCTTAATAAAGTTATAGATAATTTATTCGATCTCGATATTATATTATTTCGCTTTAAACTCGCTCTTAACTTATTTCTAGTATCGTATTTCTATAATTATATATTCTTTATTTATATTATATCGTACGATTTTCGAGTTTATACTTTTAGGAGTATCTACTTAGTAAACGTTCGCTTATCGTTAAGTCTATCTTATATCTTTTAGTTCCTTATATTTAAGGTATAATAGTATTAGTATAAGCTATTAAGGCTCTTTTAAATAGTAAATTAAGCTAGTAAGAGTAGTACTATAGGTAGCGACTTCGTTTATTATATATACTTATTTCTAGTACTATATTCTATAAATAGTTCCTTCTTAGTTATACTAAATAATCTCTAGGTCCTTATTTATAAGAGTTAGTACCTAGTGTATATTTACTTAGCGTATAGCTATTTTCGACCTTTTAAGTTTCTTAAAGTACTATCTCGATTTATCTTTCTCGAATTAGTATATATAATAATTATCGTTATAGTACGCTATTTATAATATATATTTATACTTTAAGTATCGAGTATTACTTATATTAAGTTCCTTATTTTATTTATTAAATAAGATATCCTCTTTATTAGTAGAGTCTTCGCTCTTACTAAGTTATTTCTCGGCTATATTTACTTATTTTCTCGTACTTTAATACTCTCTAGTATAGTATTTTTTCTTACTATATTAAAAGTATTCGCCGTTCTTTATATATTAAGGTTAGTTTTTAGTAGTAATTAACTTATAGTCGTTATTATATTAAGGTTATCCTCTTATCTTTTCTTCTCTTCTTTATACTAGGCGGTTATTTCGTTTCTACTAGTTTAGGTAATTTCTAATCGTAATATTTACCTCTTAATCTATCGCGTTCGAGTATCGCTCGCTTTTAAGTAGTAACTTTTTTTCTAGTTTCTTAAAGCGTCGTCTTATATATTCTCGCGACTAGTTTTTCTCTAATTAGTATTACTAGACTCTCTTATTAAGATTCTTAACGAACTTAATAAGCTCTTATAAGTCTTTAAGGTCTTTCTCTTTCTCGGTAATTACGTCTTTAATAAAGTCCTTAAGTCTAAAATAGTAGTTAGACTAAAGCGTCTTATTATTATATTCGAGTTTATTACTAAGTCGCTAAAATTCCGCGGTATAATCGGTAATTAACTCGGTTTATCTAAGCGAATATAATTCCTTTATAGTCTTTTAGGTCTCGTTTTTATACTTATAAAGCTTTTAAAGTTCGATTACGAACTTATTAATACCTTTATTAAATATCTTATTAGTTTAAGGTTTACGTTCCTTCTTATTCTTCTTAAAGTAGTCCTTTAAGTACGCCTTAAACTATTTAGTAAGTTTATTCCTTAAGAGAGCGCTAGCTTATACGACTTAGTCTTCGTACTTAATAATACCTTCGTACTTAATATATACTTAGATCTATAGTAAGAAGTTCTTAAACTTTATTCGATTCTCTTAAAAGGGTTTTAGATCCTTAATCTTAAGTCGAGTACTATTATTAGTAGTACCTAAAAGAGTAAGGTTAGTAACTAAGGAGTTACTAGGTTTACCGCTAGTCTTAGTAGTAAGTATCTTATTTTTAACGTTAAGTAATTAGAACTTATTAATAAGATCTACTATAACTAAAAATAAGGGTTTTAGCGGTAGTATAGCTTTTAATATATCTATACTTATATACGATCGAGCTTAGTAAGTATAGTAGTTAAAATATTATAAGGCGTCGTCCTTTATATAACTAGTAAGAGTACGAGTAGAACCTCTTATTTTACTTAAATAAGCTAGGCTAGATATTATATAAATAAGTTACGGTAAGGTCTATTATATATAAGTAGGGTTTTAATATAACTTAAGTTAACTACGGAACTATAGAATTATATAAAGAAGAGTTATATCTATATACTTATATTTATAGTCTCGAATAAGAAGCCTTAGTATAGTATATTAGTATATTAATATAGTCTATACTACTAAGTTAATATATTAGGGTATTACTCTTTTAGGTAGTTACGTAACGGACCCTAAGTCCTTACGTACTAGGCTTCCTCGTAAGACCTTCTTATATCTTAACTATAGCCGCCCCGTAGCTATAATCCGTAACACCTTCTTAACTAAAGGAACTATAGTTAGGTCTATTAACGCACTTAGCGCGTTAAGATATTAGACGACCTCGTTAAGATCCTATTAAAATTCGTACGCGGGTATTTTAATAATAATATTAGTACCGTTTAATAGTACTTAATCTAGCGATAATAACTATACAATAATAAATCGTTAATTATAATTATATTAGTTAATAGTAGAGGATTAAAGATTAGTTATTGTGTTATCGCGTGCTGCTAGCGCGTTTTTCAAATGGATCATTTTGTACGTACAGGGGATAGTGGTGCCCTTACTAGAAAATCGCTCCCGCCTACTTACCGTATACATTTCACAGCTGTTACGACCTCTAGCTGATTATTAATAACTTGATCAAATAAACCGCATTGAACTTAACGCAGTCGAACTATCTACTGTACTTTTCTAGTGAGGGCACCGCTATAATTATCGGATTTTTACATTATGGCGCGCGGTGGTCCTAACCCACTGCGAAAAGATACCGTTGTGGGTTAGGACCACCGCGCGCTATAATACCGCTGACTCAATTTCTATATTCCCACGATACACAGACCTCTATAGTACACCGGACTATTATTTAGTATAGTAATAACAGTGATACAAGCGCTTATTATGACTACAGTGCGATAATTGTACATTTAGACGAAAATGGTGGACGAAATTTGGTGCACGGCATTATGGCGCGCGGTGGTCCTAACCCACCGCGGTAGTAAGGTAAAAAGGCCCATGCGCTCACGTGGAGGCGCGTTTCGTGTCGGAGACGCGACGTCGCCAACAGCTTTCTCTAGCAAAGCACTTCTGCCAGTCATAGGTTCGCATCTTCACGTCGTGGCACGTGCTATCTGCACGGAGCGTCAGACATGCGAGCCTATGCTCTGGACGCAATCCTTACGAGTGCACGGAACAAAATTGATCGGAAGGAGGAACGAGCATGTACAGTTCGATTGACACCACAGCACTGCCTACCGTAACTCGACCATATTGCATCATGCGTGCCAACATGGCCGATGAGGATGGCTGTTGGCATCCTTCGATGAAGTAAGGTAGAGCTCTGGGAGAGAAGAGGGAGCTGGCGAAGCCACGGTTAGAGCTGATCCGGGAGACTTGAGCCCTTAGGACTCATAGCTGCACCGCCCATCCGTTTTGCTTATGTTGCTTTGATGTGCTGCACCTGCCTGGATATTCTCTACCGAGGGCGAAATTGCCTTGATTGAACGTCTTGACTCGAGAAAGTCTCGATAAGTCAAGTTTGGCTTCACTGTGGTCTGCCTGTGAACGTGCGGTGGAGTGCTGTTAGGATGCCCCTATATGTCTAGGAGCCTGCGTAAGACATGTCGAACTCGAAGATGCTGACCGCGGGGTGCTGAGGACTTAGCACGGGTCAAACCAGAAGGCCTAGCAGGACGACGCCCAGAGTTTCCCTTGTTACTGCGGCACTGGTTAGACGCGCTAGTACAAGGTAGACATTGGTGGGAGAAGAAGCGATGTGGAAAACGGCGGAAGAAAAAGGCGGCAGACTTGTGTTGCCCTTCGTGCCCAAAAACGCACGAGCCGTTAGATTCGTTGCTTGAGAAGACGCTAGCCACTGATACCGGAGCGCAGCTCAACACATGACTCCAGGATCGCCAGGACTTGGCGGGTCTGGCTATCAGGGCATACTCTCAACAACCTCATCCACAACAGCCTTCACACCCTCAATCTTATGCGCAAACCTCCCGAGAAACATCCCATCGACCCAGCTCCCCAGTGGGTTCCCACCATTAGTCTTGCCACTCCACAGTCCTGGGCCCGCACTTCCACCATATACGACCTTCGTCTGCCCCGTCCTTCCCTTTCTCGCCTCGAAATCTGACACCACCTGCCTTATTGCCTGCACGACCGGTCCAACATAGTCCACACCTGCCGGCTGCGCCGCCCCAATTGCCCACACTGGTTCGTACGCGAAGATGACTGGCGCATCAAGCGGTACCGCGCTGAGCAAAGAGGTAATCTGAGAGTGCAGCTGCTTCATCGCATTACCCACAGCCGCAGACATCGGGCCCTGCATATCTGGTGCGCCGAGCTCACCGATACATACCAACGGCACCATACCCAGCTCACTCGCCGCAGCAGCTTTCTTCGCCGCCGTCTCATCCGTCTCACTCAACATCTTCCGTCGCTCTGCGTGCCCTAGCTCCACGATGGTAACGCCAAGGCTCTGTAGTGCAGGCGGAACCACCTCGCCAGTGTAAGCACCGTACTCAGCTGACCAGAAGCAATCTTGTGCGCCGAGGTGTAATGGCCACAGCTGTGGGTGCTGGGGAGAGGCTGATCGTGACTTGGCGTGTTTGGAGAGGAGTTGCGAGCACGGATATAGTGAGAGGAAGTCCGGTATCAGACCGAAGAGGACATCGGTGTCGGGTTCTGGGATGATGCCATCGAGGAGCCTTTTGAGGTATGATATTGTCTGTTCAGGTGAAAAGTATGCTTTCGTGGACATCAAGATCAGTTTTGACGGCAATTGAGGGTATGTTGGTCGTTCGGACGTCGCCATAGTGTCTGAAGTTCTGCCCGTAGTCGACATCCAGCAGGTCTTCTGGTTACTGAGCGTAGTAAGGGAGTGTCAAAGCTTACGTTTGGACGCGGTGTGAGTAGTTCGACAACAGTGTGGTGGGGCTTGTGAGGCTGACGAGGATGCCAAATGTTTGTGAAGGTTGAGCTTAGAATCGTGACTTCCTATCAAGAGGATTTTTTGGATGGTAGAGAGCATACTTCTTGACCTTCATTGTCTTGGTGTTCTTGCATCAGACTCGGCTAATGAAATCGAACGGCTCGTATCGAGGTCGCCCGGATTTCCTTATCGAGCGCATCCGCCGCCCGCAGCAAAATCTCGGGGAAGTTTTTGTGACGTCGGCTCTTTCGCCGACTGCAGTTCACTGGAATGAACTGCCAGTGGTTTGAGCGAATGCCCTGAGGTGGAAGGGTGGGTTTGATGTAATTCTGTAATTTCAACAATTTATATGACGTCTAATCTTGTTCTCACATTCCTGTCCGTGAGAAAGCGTTGTACAAGTCAGGATTGAACAGAGCAGTAGCACGCATCTACCAGCCACTGACACAGTCTACCACGTACGACGAACACAGCATATAACATGGCCACCAACCCAGAGTCGACGCCTCTGCGAATTGTTGTCGGCTGCGACAACGCAGGTGTGCAATATAAAGATGCCCTGAAAGAGGCGCTGGAAAAGCACAAGGGCGTAAAGGAGGTTATTGATGTTGGAGTCAAGGACGCGAAGGACGACAAGGCATATCCACACTCTGCAGTTGAGGCGGCGCGCAAAGTTAAGAATGGAGAAGTAAGTCCACTCTCAGCCCCCTCCCCGGCTGTCTCTCCCACGTGAGTATTTGTTATTGACCTTTCTCAGGCTGACCGCGCTCTCCTTATCTGCGGCACGGGTCTCGGTGTCGCCATCTCAGCGAACAAAGTCGCCGGCATCCGAGCCGTGACGGCTCACGACCCATACAGCGTCGAGCGATCGGTGCTGTCAAACAACGCACAGGTTTTGTGCTTTGGACAAAGAGTGATTGGCCTTGAGCTCGCGAAGAAGCTGGTGCAAGAATGGGTCGATTTGCGATTCGACGAGAGCAGTGCTTCTGCGGACAAGGTCAAGGACATCAGCAACTATGAGGAGCAGTTTGATGCACAGAAGGTGTAGAGTTGAATCAAGGCAACGGCTTGGAGCGTACAGAAGTGCGAAACCCCTGATTCTGGTATGGAAAGCTCGGGCAGATGAAGATGAGTTCAATAGCTCGCATTGCGAATTCAATCCGCATTCACTTGTAGGTTACCGTAGTATCTGCATTCAAGCAAGTCACAAGTAGAATGGGTGCAAAGGCTCGCTTATGTTTCCTGAAGGGGACACAAAATGTCCCCTGCACCTGCCTCCTCGAATCTCCCTTCTACCATTGCATCGCCTCACCATCGTCCTATCCCACCATGCTTTTTTGTCATACGCATTTCTGCAAGGCAGAGGTTGCATGCAATCGCCCACTATACGCCTACAGCCCATGAAGTTGCCAAGGACTGAGGTTGCTCTGCCTCGGTGAAAGAGGCAACGCACGCTTCTTTGTTCTTGTGTCCATGCCCATCCACGACTTTCTGCCGCATCGGAAGCTGACATATCCAAGGAACTTCTCGAAACACTTCACTGCCACAATGCCCAACTACATTCGCGCATCGTGGTTACCGCTTCTGTCATTTCTGTGTCGTGTTGTGCTTTCCTCTCACCTGCATACTGACACCTGACTGCCTTGCTGACCGCAGCTCCGTGTTCAAGAGCGCCCCCGCGTTATTGCCACCATCACTGTCACCGCTAGACCTATATCACCTACTACCATTAATCCGCGATAGAACTGTGCTTCCGTCTTCTTCGCGCTTCTCTCACCCTGAACAGACTGGGATGAAGACATAAGAATAAGCCGCTTATCTCAACGAAATATGGCGTTTGCTCTGAAGGAGCAGGGCAATGAATACTTCAAAGCAGGCCAGTACAAGGAAGCAGAAGACTTCTATGGGCAAGCTATATCAGTCCGCTCGAACGATCCGAAGCTCTTCCAGAATCGTGCTCTGTCTCGAATACGCCTGTCAGACTGGGAGGGCGCCAAACAAGATTCAAGGAAGGCGATTGAGCTCGATCACGAATCCATGAAAGCACATTACTATCTGGCCCAAGCACTGCTTAACCTGAGGCACGTCGGAGAAGCACACAAAGAGGCGCAAAGAGCATACACAATATGTCTGGCAACGAAAGACAGCTCCGCAGAAGTCGTGGGCCAGTTTGTGCTGAGAGCGAAACAAGCTGTTTGGCAGGCCAAGGAGACGGCCCGACTGCGCGAGATGAATGACACCCTTGCAACTGTGGAAACCATGCTCGACCAACAACTCGAGCGAGACCTGGTAGATGTCGAACAACGCTTTGAATGGAAGGAGATTGGAGAGATGGGACGAGGCGAAGAAGTCGAGCAACTGCACACAGAAGCGGACGAGCGGCGGCGTAATATCAGGGCTGCTTTTGCTAGGAGCGACAATCCAGACACGCAGGAGAGAGTGGTGCCTGACTGGATGATTGACCCAATCACGTTCGAGGTCATGCACGATCCAGTCATTACGCCTAGTGGGGTCAGCTACGAACGCGTTGGATTACTACAGCATCTCAAGCAAAGCGGGCTGGACCCATTGACGAGGGAAAAGCTGACCGGAAATATGCTTGTCAGTAACGTCGGACTAAAAAATGCCTGTAGCGAGTTTCTCGAGAAGAATGGGTGGGCTGTTGATTGGTAGTCCCGGCCAGAATTAGTTCTGGATACCCCTTGCCTTCTTAGTAAATGTCAGAGCACTTCAAAGCGTCTGAAGATACGTGCATCTTCATACGAGTCCAGAGTTGCGAGACATTTTAACAAACGAATGTCAGCTTCTACGACTGATGCGCTCCATATTGACCGGCGCACATATCACCCACCTGATTTGCTGCTAGGACCAGGTCAGCCTTCCGGGGATGTAGAGTAGTGGTTGATACTGTGACCGATATGGTCATCGACTATGATAGTGCATTAGATTCCGGCCGAGTTTGAGGACCGACTAGAGATTGGTATTCTTCTTCACTCTTTCCCACCTCAACCTGTCCTATGACCGTCGTTCGACAGAGATAGTTCACTCCTACATTGCTCAGAATGAGGGTCTCAGCAATTGACCAGTGTAATCAATCAATATCAGTACCGATCTCCCCAAAGCCGAGTGTAATCTTTTGCTCGAGAGCTCAAATCCCATCCTCAAAGATCTCCTCGAACCGACTTGGCTCAAACAGGTGCTGGGATGTCTGCCACTGCGATCTGCTGGAATCGGAGTGATGATTGGTTGCCCAAGCCGATGTACTGCAATAGATATGTCGCTGTTCGGGGTCTGTTGGCGTGCTGCTTTCATCGTAGAGTGGTGCGTGGACTTGGCGAAGGTTAAGATGTGGGCCAAATGTGGCTTGGGAGCAGGCGTCCATGCTGTACATATCTTCGTCCGGTTGGAGGCCATTCATCTCGTAGCCCGAAAATGGTATAGCATAAGCATAAGAGTTGGAATCCTCGAAGGGGTCCAAGTGCAGCATTGGTAGCTCTGACGGCTGAAGTTGACACTGCGTGACAAGTGCTTGGCGTTCAGCTGAAAGATCTCTTTCATCGTTTCGATGCCGAGCCTGTGCCGATGAAGATATCGGCTCATTGTTTGGAGCTTCTGCGAAATGGCTGGGAGGAGTACCAGCTCCGTCATCTCCACTTTCCGTGATACGCTAGTCAAAGCTTGGTTCGAAGGGAATGCCACTCATAGCTTCAGACTGCTCGGCCGTGACTTCGCTGGAGTCGTCATACCCGTCTGTACATCCGGACTGGTCACTTTCCTCATCGTCGTATTGCTCTTTCTCCGTATCTTCTTCACAATAGCAAAACCATCCACGGGCCCCCGGACATTCCTTGCCGTTGCTAGGAAAGCCTGTCATATCAATTCCACACTCGTCCAGCGCATCCTCGAAAACCTTACGCTGCTGAGGACAGATCTTCAGTGCGAGATCCCAAGGGGTCTCGCCTGCATCATTTTTGTCAGAGACTTGGAGACCTGCGTTGAGGAGAGTCACCAGGAAGACTATACTTCTCGCAGTTTGCCAATGATGGTAAGGTCCACGAAGCGACCGCACAGCATGGTGGAGGCATGTATCCCCAGTTTTCTGATTACGTACAAAGAGGTCACACCCTCTGCTAATCAGTGCGTTCAAGATATCAGGATCCAGTCCATACGACCCCCCTTCACAAACTCTGAGCACATAGGTGTTTCCCCAGATCCGTTCTTCCAGGTCGATGAAATCCGCTGCTAAGTTGAGCATCATTTCCACCGTGTTCTGTACACAATTAGCAGCTTAACGAGAAGGCGTGTGATCATTACTGACTACGCCTGTATGCATTTGACTGTAAAGCGTATTGATACTAACCAAGGGGTCCTCACCAAACGTGAGTGTTGGATCAGCACCGTTTTCCAATAACACTTTTTTACATGCCAGCTGTTTTGACATCTATTGCGGTCCAACATCCCTGTCATCGCTCCAAAATTTGGCAAAGACAGGGAGCAGCACTCTTACACCAGTGAAATCAGTCACACAAAAAGCATCAACATCCGCATGGTGATCAACCAGATATTTGCAGACCGCTGGCCGGCTTCGACTATATGCATACTAGAGGTTGTCAGTGATTTCAAGCGCAAAGCATATTCAGAAGAACTCTCACGAATAGCAAAGGACGGCCTTCCGGATCGCAATCGGATAAGGAGGCCAATCCATTTTCTATCAAACAATGGATGCCGTGAACATCATCAAGTAAGATATGATGAAATATCTCCGCATCGTGTGGAATCATGGCACAGTATGTTAAAGTCGGAACCAGGGACGTAGAGAGTTGGAGCCCAACAGACTGTTGAAACCTTGTTACGATCTTGGTCTTCGGCAAAGGTCCTCTGGGCGTGTAGTAAACAGCAGCGGAGAAGGACTCGAAGACAAAGCCTTCGGCATTATTTCGTGCAATGTCGTACGAGTGTCGTGGCCGGCGGTGTTTGTGGAAAAGCCCGATGACACCTTCGGGTCTGTCGACGGAGATGTACTTACTGGTACTATGGTATCTCCCTTTGACTGGATTGGGACTTGCTTGAGTACCTGTTGTGAGCATCAGAATCCGTCTCATAACCAATGTCGAACAAGAATTCTCACCTGGTTGATTGACAGCGATAGATTGGGCAGATCTCAACAGACCTCTGACCCGTTTTGACGCTTCTCATGGTCTGGAGCTTCCCAGGCTCATCACCCTTGGCTGGTCTCTTTCTTTTCCGGCTTTCTGAGAATGATGCGTGAATTTCTTCGTGGCTTTCCACCGCACCTAATATGTCGTCGAGGCATTCGATCATGGTCTGTGCATCCTCTGAGAACATCGCAGTCCCTTTCTTTGAAGCAAAGCGGCATAGCTCTTCTATGCTCTTGGCGAAGTCGGATGCCTCTTCAGCTTCTACAGACTCCGTCCGAGTCTCATGTCCGTCATGAGCCCAATCACTCTTTGGGCTCAAAGAAGACTTTGTGGCTTCTGTAGCCAAGGACGTATATGATTTCTGTGAGAATTCGGCTACTTGCGTTTGAAGTTGGCGGATCATATCTTGTAATGTATGAAACTGCTCAGTGCTGACGGCATGGTGTGCAGATTGAGATGCCGATGGTACTGGCGAGACACAATCCGCGTCATGAGTGGTGTGATTACTAGTATCGACCTCAGTGTGTGGAAACCCATCACAGCCTGGTTGCACAGCTGTCGATGAGCCGGCTTCTTTCTTTCTTTCTTCTACAGTTACCAAAAGCTTTGATAGCCCTTCAAGCTTATCCGATATTTGAGCCGACTTTTTATCAAGCAAGTCAAACCGCTTGCATGTTGAAAGCAGAGCGATTGCCTGATTTTGCAATGTCAGCTGTTGGCGATAGGCGCCAGCCGGGCAGCGAGGTTGTCTATTTCTGCCTTGGCCCAGACAGACTTGAGAGCATGGCGAAAGCTTTTCCAGGGTCTGTGCTTACCACCATACTTCAACTGCTGTAGACGCTGAAGTAGCTGGTCAGCAATTCGAGAGCACTCTGTTGCAATTCGCTCAAGGTTCTTGAGCCAGTGTAAGTAATTGTAGGTGTGCTCGGCAAACGCCTACCTTATCATCCTCTGTGATATCTGCACCAGCCGTGCACCTAGATTGCAGCGATTCTCGCAACTTGTGACTGAAATGGGCTAAAGACCTGGTGACATTTTCGAGGTCATCTTGCTCAGACAGGGATCCGTTCTCGTGAATCTCTTTGCCCTTCGAGACAAGTCTGGAACTGAAATCGATGAATTGAATAACGTTCGCAGCAAGAGAAATGCCAGCTATAGCCTCCATGCTTGAGGATCTTTGAAAGGCTAGTACTCAATACATGAAGGAGTAAAATAGTGAGTCTCTTGAACTTCACGGATTCGGATCACTTTTGGGGCTTAGCTATCGTGCGCCCAATTACTAAAGGTATGTCTGGCTTGCATGAGTGGCAGCGCCTTGTCGCTAAGACCAGCATTAGGAAACGGCCAAGCCATGCTGCCTAAAGTGGATCACCACGGGTGGAAGTTGGGCAAGGCGTTCTTCCACTAAGGTGAGCCGGGCTTGAGCCAGGTCGGAGCGGCCCCCACCCTATCATCACGACCTGGAACTTTGGCTGGAGAGGCCTAATGTACAGTACATTCTGTGACTTGGAACCATGACGGCACTGTTGAAGACCGGGTAGATTGGATATCCGACTGGCCATGGATACTAGCTTGTTAGGAGGGTCAATGAAAATGGGGCATCTCGTTGTGAGTGTAGGTGCTTTGTAGGCATTATAGCAGGGATTATTTGCAGGTAAAGCCTCGTTATGTCGACCAAGGTTATGGGTCTTATAAAAGCCAGACGAATACGCCGGGTCGTGACAACTAGTAGACACAGAAGAGACCAGGAGCTCAATGCAGATTTTCCTGTCTTGGCATGAAGCATAGCCTCGTCCGAAGCAAGCTGTTGGGCAGTAGCTCACGACCGCAGTCATTACATATCCCGATCTACCACTCTTACGGACGTTGACCAACTAGACACCAGTCACATTGTAGGTACATCATTACATACTGCCGTACTGCATCCACGACGCTTCCCTGCTCGTGCCACAATAATGTGTTACCCCACAGGTTCGAAAGTTGTTCCGTGAACTTTCTGGAGGGGTGATCTTCTGTACGTCATTCCGGCTTCAGCGCAACCATGAACATTCAGCGATCCGATATCGTGACCAAGTGCAGCAGGCTTGGGGACAGACTTGCATAACAGCATAGCTTTTTCCGTTTGCATAGGTTTTGCTTCTCTGCACATATTACTACTTAATTCGGACACAGTGTTGAGCATACACAACCATAAACCGTCACTATGCCCAATCAAGCATTTCAAGACGCCGTCAAGGCCTCGAAGCAATTGACTCAGAAGCCATCACAAGATGAGCTCTTGCAGGTATGCTGCCGGTCTCGCTGAGTAGACAGCGAATATGCTCCTATCGCTGGTCGGAACCATTGCTGACCAGATTTCCGCTAGCTATACGCCTACTTCAAGCAAGCCCAACAAGACCCTCCTATCGACAAAGCTCCCGCACCAGGCACATTCGACCTGAAGGTCAGTCTACACCACAAACCACAAGATTTGGCTCTACACTCTTCCCAATGACATACCACACACCAACTCACCGTGTATCACATTCACCATACACCACCCGCCGCACTTCCCACCCATCCTCCCGCCTTTACCACAATGACATACTAACTCACCAACAGGGCAAAGCCAAAAAGAAGGCCTGGCAGAAGGTCGTCGACGATGGCGTCAACCCCAAACAAGCCGAGCAGAAATACGTCGCCCTCGTGAACGAGCTGAAGGATAAATACGGCTACGACCCAAAGAAGTCGCCCGAGGCGGTCGGTGCTTAGTGGTATCGACTGTATGATTCGACTACCCGGGTCGTGAGGTTGGGAGGAGTGAGTCGAAAGAGGAGGAGCATGGATCCTAGGGATCTTTGAAGGACGATGGCTGCCGATGGGAGGATGAGGAGGTATACACAATGGCGGCAAGAGCTGGGAGGAAACACTTTGGGGTCTACCCTTACGATGCGCTCCGTGAAGAAGAATAACATATGCATTGAAGCATTCTTGTGTTGTTCTGCCTGGTACTCAACACATTATTGGCACTGGTATAGCTGACCTCTTAGCCATGCCACCTCGCGGCCCATCCATTCCGGTTAACCTAGCAGCTCTCAAGGCTAGCAAGGACCAGATACCGTCACCACCTACACTGAGACCGTTGTACTCCTATCCCATTCCAGATTACTCCAAGCACCAACATCTTCAATTTCATGTACTACCGCACCATCTGCTAGAACCCTGCCTGCCCGCCAACACGCTCCTCATGCCCTACCCACTCTACCCAGAAACCCGCCCTTCCACTGAACACCAAGACCTCCTCGAGCTCCCTACCTGTGTCTAGATCCACAGCTTCGTGGCCGTGACGGCTGTAACCACCCCGACCCCGACTCCATTCACACTCACGCTCGCACTCATGCTCGCACTCGCACGAGCGACATCATCAGTCCCAAGGCCAAGACGTGCTTGCTCTGCTCCATACCCTCCAGTTCTCGAGATGTCAGTTGTGGCTGTAAGCTACTGCACCGCAGTAGCAGGACGTCGTTGCTCGACTATTCCCCATATTGCATCTGCATAGCACATCGTTCCCTCAGCCCCAACTCACGCGCTGAACATGCCGCACGAGCACGAAAGACAAATCGATGAGATGATTCCTCGTGGCAGATTCTCTACCGCCCACTGCAAGATCAGCGTGAGTGGCTTGCCATCTTCGTCCGTCCCGACAACCGGCAGCGAACCATAACTCACCTGGCCAGCAACAGCAAAGCTCAGCACAGCTCAGAGCACGACACAAACGCCATCTATCGACGCACGACCGCTGAACTGCAGTGAGAGAGCGAGACAGTCCTCGACGGACGCATCCCACGCCACCGCTCCCTCCAGACGCCAAGAACGACGCATTGCAGGTAAGACACCAGACAGAAGGTCGGTGAGAAGAGCACGAGCACTGCACCTCCAAGCCTGGAAGTTGCGATGCAGTGTACAGTATTCGGCAAGGATTACAGTTACATAGTGTACCGAATTGTCAAAGTCATTAGCGCAAGGGGCCAAAGCGGAACTGCTCAAGCCCGTGGCCACAATTTGTCATCTTCCGCGGTAGCTATGGACACCTTGAACGGCGATCAAGTGGGAAGGGTTCGCTTCACTCACTGCAGATCACCGTGACTCCTCATTCGTGCTACAAGAATCAGGCAAGAACATAAGTCGCGATAGTCCCAACCCAAACGGTGTCCTGGGGGGCCGCGGCGCATCTTTCGACCGACCCAGTATTGACGGTCGTTGAATTGTCCCGGTAGCCGCGTATCACGACCGAACGACGGCTCAGCAAGTCATTAGTAAGCGAATCCTCGACGATGAGCTCGAGTGCTTCAACCGGACAGCGCCGGCGGACTCCAGAAAGCACGGTCGAAGACGGTCCAATGGCCTTGCTGAAAAGGACGTCGAGGAACCGAACCGTGCAGAAACGAACAACGCGCTCCGGCTGTCGACCCTGCAACCTCAGCGTTACGCGACGAAGCATGCCATCGCCAGCTAAGAAGATCGTTCTCATCACAGGCTGCTCAGACGGCGGCCTCGGTAGCGCTCTCGCCCTTGCCTTCCACCGCACGGGCCGCTACCGCGTCATCGCAACCGCCCGCAGTCTCTCCCGCCTCAATGACACTCGCGCTGCAGGAATTGAAGAATTTCATCTCGACGTTCTCGACCCTCCTTCAATATCGGCATGCGCGAAACACATCGAAGCATTGACGGGTGGAAAGCTTGATATACTGGTCAACAACGCCGGCGCTGGCTACAACATCCCAGTCATTGATATCGACCTGGATGGAGCACGCAAGGTCTTCGACCTGAATGTGTGGTCACTGTCGACGGTCAGCCGGGCATTGCTGCCATTCTTGCTCCGAAGTCCAGGCTCGAAGATCGTCAATAACATTTCAGTAGCCGCGTATGTCTCGTCGCCGGTCCAAGGGGTGTACAATGCGTCGAAAGCGGCAGCAAACGCATTGACTGAGACGATGCGGCTCGAGCTTAAGCCATTCGGGATCAACACGATCGCACTTATGACTGGTGGAGTGGAGAGTAACATTGCGAAGAACGTTGAAGCGAAAGGCGCAGAGCTGCCTGAGGATTCCATCTATCGTGTTGTCCCGGGAGGTTTGACGAACATGAAGGATGGCGGAGCAGTCAACACTGCTGGTCAGATGGACGCTAGCATCTGGGCTTCCCAGGTTGTAGGGGACCTGTCGAAGAGAAATCCGCCGCATCAGATCTGGCGCGGGAGTAATGCGACGTTGGTGCGTTATGGGTCGTTGCTGCCGGTCGGAACGTTCGATAGTACGTTAGTGAAGCGGACACAGTTCGATGAGGTGGAGAAGGCGTTGGCAAAGTGATCAGCCTTGCTTCATATTATGGAGTTACTGAGAGTCAGGTCACGTCATCGGGGGTCTCTCCTGGTCTGGGATATCTGGCTGATTGAACGATGTAGCTATGCTGAGGTAAGCTGAGCTGTTCTGGGCGGGACTGGACTGGACTGCACTGGAGATCAAGGCATACCATATCATGGCGTGGCGTGGTACCCTCGAAACTCGACTTGCGAATCAAAAATCATCTGGATCTGGACGGGAGTGTGGACTACCTAGTATATAATGCCAATGACAGACAGGTTGGCTAAGTTACCAAACCTCCCCTGCGTACAAAGGTGGGATGGTGGGAGCCTTGGATCGTTATGCGTGCGGTGGGGCACGTTCTGACTGTGACTGTGCTGTGAGTGAAGTTTCCAGCAGCTGTTTCGGCTCACAGAAGCACAAGTACAGGGCGGGGACATCGGACAATGTGGCGCTGGAGCTGGAGCAGATCACGCAGCACGGCATTGAATGGTGCGTGTCCATCTTTTGGGAGCAACTCTAAAGCGTAAGCGTGAATGACACATCTTATTGGTCGGGGAGTACTTCTATTTGCTTACCACTATAATCACGCTTAGTATACTGGTCATATCTCTGTCGCGACGATCCGTCTGAATCATGGTGGCGAGATCGTACAAGTTCAGCTATTCTCGAGCTGTGTCCTCTTGCGTTCTCGCCGTCAACTAGCCTCATGCCCACGTCTGTCCAAGCCTGTCAGGCTCGTCATAGGTTGCGGAGGGGCTCCATGGCATCTCGGTCGTGCCGTATGGGGTCAGTGGAAGGTCGTAAGGCATTCTCATGCCAACGATCACTTCGTCACCCGAGCCTTCGACAATCCGATGCAGATCAGGTGTGTCTTTGCCAAACGACGGAACCATGCGTGCTATAGCCTTGCCGTCAGGCTCGTCAAGAAAGAGCTCTGGCCAAACAAGTACACCAATCTCGAAGCTCGAGATATGAGATACCGCCTCTCCTGGACCCTTCACTCTTTTCCCTGTTGCTGGTGCTCTTGGTGCTGTGCCCCAAGCCTGGGTGCTTAGATTGGCGCTGCTGACCAATACCCAGTCGATGTCCGGTGTTGGTGTTTGCAGCGTGGGCTTGGAGCTGTAGCAGATGTATGTCTTGATATGAGGGGGAATCATGTGTCGACCAGCCTGTGTTGACGAGACAGAAGATTGAGCACCCCATCTATGCAGCTGGGGGCGAAGTGCTGCAACTTGTTTCTGTTGTGCTGCGGAGGCAATCTTGGTGTGGATGCTGCCACCAGTGGCGTAGCCGGTTAGAGCATTGCGTAGGTCGGTAGGTGTGGGATAGATGATCGAGGTCGAGATATTCCTTGCTACTGAGGTGCATGCTGCTTTTACAATGGTGTCAGTCAGCCATGTTGCTGGTAGTGTCGCAATTGAAGAGACTTGACAGACCAGACGTTGCTCGCCAGGTGGTGATTTGGATGACCTGGACGACTCAACTGCAGATAGTGCGTCTGCCAGGGCAAGATGACCCCATCGCTTGTCGGGAGGATCAGAGGGTTTGACGTATGATGGCACGGATGCAACCAAAGCTGCACGAATTGCCGAGAAATCGTGGTGAAGTAGCTGCTCACAGAGTGGTTTCAGCTTGCTACCGTAAGCATTGAGGTATCGTAATAGATCGTGCTTGAAGCGATCGCCACTACCTATCTTTTCCACCTCTTGCTTCTTGTCACCTGGCCTCTGCATCAGTGGCAGAACTGGGGACTTCCAGGCAGCCTGTGTCATATGGTCCCAATCCTTCTCGAGCATGTTTGCAGTATGGATGACGACTTGAGCAGTGTCATCGTACTTGAAGAGAATAATCATCTTGCTGTGGTGAGTACCAAAGGGGTCTGGTAGGTATGCTCGGATCTCTTGCACATTCTTCCATGCCTTGAGATCCTTTTCAATACCCAGTCTGTTTCCATCCTCTTGCCTCCACGAACCATGTACTACCTTGACATCGACGAGGTGCCGCACATCTGCATCGAAGTGTTGCATTGTCCAGTTGACATCGAAGCAGAAGTTGAAGATCCATGCTTGTTTGATCAGAGGGTCACCAAGGATGTCGTGGAGGCTGACGGCGTCGATATTGTCTTTGGCTGGCAGACCTCGTACTCGAGTTAGCTGGAATGGAGAGGGGATAGCTCTGCCAGTGCCGCCAGGCGCAGTGAAGCCGACGCCATTAGGTAGGTAGGTTTGGCCATCGGTTCGGCTACTCGTCGTGTCCTGAGGAGGATTCGTCTCTGGCTGCAGCCGCTTCTGTGTCCTGTCTTTGTCAGAGGTGAGTAACGTTGAAGCGTCGCTTGATCTACTGCGTGGTGGTGATACTGATCGCGACAGCGTGGACAAGAATGCCGAACGTTGAGCTCTGACTTGTTCAGCATGACTCCCATCGAGACGCGGCTTTTTGGCAGGCGGCTCAGCATCCATATTGTGCCGTTTCAGAACACAACACCTGCAAAGCACTGCGCGCAAAGTATCAGACAATTTCGAACCTCGCTGATACGCAATCATATAGTAAGCAGGAACGACTAGACGCGTGCGGCAATCTCATCTTCCGTGGTTGCACTTCCTCGAAAATAGCCCTGTACTACCTGCTCAACACTGGGTGCACCAACAATTGTTGCCATAACTGCAAACTCGTCGAGCATCTCGATATGCTGTGCCCATTGATCGATTGTAGAGATGAGATGGATGGGGACGCGATGCGTCAATCTCTCCTTAGCACGCCAAGACCTTGGGCCCAAGTCTCACATCCCAAAACATCTTTCAAGTTCAACCTCAAACGTCTAATTCCACACATCAGTGAAGTAGCTGAGACCTCTCTGTGCAGCTGAGCGAACCTCAGACCTACTTCAGGACTAACTCCCAGCTCCTCTGCTTGATTGGATTTCCGCGGTCATGGCGTTGAACAACCTTATAAGACTCCGGTCCACTGGTATCGGGTAATGAAGTGAGACGGAAGTGAGCTCAGACCTATGTAGGGAGCGGAGTTCTAGACAGACTCAAAGAGTCAATGTGTCGGGTGTCTGCGAAAGGGCTTGGCAGTGATGGACCATAAGGTATATTGCATGCCTGTGTCTGGGGATTGCAGGTTCCCAAACTTCCCTGATCGATACATCCGATCTGCGTCGCTATAGCTGGTCTTACTCGCTCACTCTACGGTTGAACCGAGATGGAGGCCCATGCTTCTCCAACGGCTTCCGTCGACGCCTCCGAGCAACGAAAGGCCCTCATACTACAGGAGGTCAAGATCTGTTCTGCGGCTCTTCGTGCATTGAGAACTCTACTCCCCCGCTTCACTGCCGACGTTGCTGGGCCTTGGCTTCAACGTATAGACACCATCCTGACGAGAAAGCCGGCCCACACGACCATAGCAGTGGCCGGCGAGACAGGGGCCGGTAAATCATCGATTATCAATGCTCTCCTTGGAGAAACAAGTCTTATACCCACAAGCTCCATGCGAGCCTGCACTGCGGCTGTCACACAGATCTCATGGAACGACAAAGAGGGACAGTCGTATCGAGCGAGCATTGTTCCAAGACCCGTAGGCGAATGGCGAAGAGAGCTAGAGCTCTTCTTCACCGATGTGAGAGTCGCTCGAGAAACAGCGGATGACGATGAGTCAGAAGCTGGCGTGGCCTTTCAACAGATCGCTGCTGTTTATCCCCAGATCGACCTTGAAAACCTTGGCATGATCAATGTCGACACTCTAATCGAGGAACCCGAGGTATCGCAGTTTCTAACTTCTGGCCTGCAATTCGAAGCAGAGACTGCTGAGGAGCTACACCAAAAAATCGAGGGCTATATCGGGAGCAACCAGACACACAACAACGATGTCATGCAGTACTGGCCACTGGTCAGCAAGGTGTGTATCTACACGAGAGCCCCCGTACTGGCGACGGGTTGTGTCTTGATTGACCTTCCTGGCATTGCTGATAGCAACGTGGCACGTGTCGCAGTTGCCAGAAGACATCTTGAGCATAGTGAGGCAGTATGGGTGGTGGCACCCATCATTCGAGCTGCGAGTAGTCAGTCCGGCAAAAAGCTGCTTGGCGACGGCATCCGGCGTCAACTTCATCGAGATGGCATCATGAATCGCTTGACCTTCGTTCCCTCAAAGATCGATGAGATCGACATCAAGGAGATTCTGCCAGTCCTCGAGCAGGATCCTGACTTTGCTCGAGAGTATGCTTCCATTGAGAGCGCAAGGAAAGAAGTCATGGAAACCACCGCTGCTGTGTGCAATAACCTTAGGGACCTGAAACAACGCTTCGATGATATGACTGCTCAAGCCAAGGAAGCACATTCGGAACAGAAAGTATACAAAGCACTGAAGAAGCTCAATGAAAGTGGTAAGCCTGCCTATCCACCTATGGCACAGAACCACCGCGCCAAAAGACAACGTGTCGCACCAATCCTCGATGTCTCCCAGCCTCCACTTGCGGGCGCAGACATCCGGCAAAAGCTTGATGAATTAGATGAATTGCGAGACAGGCTCGATGATGAGTGTCAAAAACTCGCAATAAAACTCGATGAGGCTTGGCAGGAGAAGAAGGACGGTGAGCAAAAGATCAAAGCCTATCGTGAAGAAGCATGGTTTGCATGCGTCCGTGGAAGAAACGAGCAATCAATCAAGGACATCCAGCGAGACTTCGTCCAGGGCATGCGGGAGCTCAACAAAGACAACTCTCAAGACGATAAGCATGGTGGGCCCACCGAGGACGTCTATGACGAGCAAGCCCTAGCACGGATGTTACCAGTCAAGTGTGTCTCTGCTCGAGGATACAAGAAGTTGACTGGGGGCATGCAGGGACAAGAGTTGCAGTACATTTCCCCAACATCGCAGCCACCGGCATAACGGCCCTTCGCGATCATGCTTGCCAGCTCGCAGAAGACAAGATGCTTGCCGCGGATGAGGCCTTCATTGATGAGGCAAAGCGACTGCTGACTTCGCTACGATTGTGGTGCATCGGCAACGACGGCACACAAGGGCTGGCAATAGCGGCCTTTGTCGATGAGCCCAAGTACAGGAAATTCGTTGACAATTTCATCACGGTAGAGTCATCCCCACTGTGGCACATTATAGGACTAACACACACACAGCGTCTGTTCGAGATTACAAAGACGACCATGTCAAACATCTCGAATCAAATTAGAACGAAAGTCATCGACAACCTTCCTTGTGGCGTACTATCCGGCAGCGAGAAGGCTATCCCTACGTCTTCTAAGTGGACTTTCCACTGGAAGACGTTTGAGGCCATCGTGCGCCGTGATGGTGTCTATGAGAACAAGCAACGAGCATTCAACTTCAATGAGGAGCTGTCGGAGCCTTTTATGCAAAAGATCGACAAGAACTGGGCTCGGACCTTCAACCATGCCATTTCACGCAGTGCTGTGGCTGCTGCCGAAGACTTCAAGGCAGCTGTGGCGAGCTTTGGCGCCGACTTCACGAAAATATTCTCCGAAACTGCCGCCACGACTGATCAAGTCAATTTTGAGGCTCATTTGGACAGATTCATCAAGTCACTTGACGGCATACTGAAGACTGCCGTCCAGACCATTGCAGAGGAGCAGAGAGCGGCCAATCGACTGCCAGAGACCCTGGTTCAGTCTAACATGGAAGGTACCTATCAGATATGTTCCCTGGAATCAGGAAAGGGCATGTTGGATCGAATGAGACGTCACATCAGGAGGCACCTCGAGAAGGACAAGGTCACAATGTTTCGGGAGATCGAGAATAGGTTGGATACTGACCTGTCGAATATGATGAAGCGTGTTAAGAACACGGTGCTCAAGCAGATGTCGTTGTCGTGCACCCAGTTCAGGCGAGACTGTGGCCACCTCATCTCACCAAGGCGGCATGACTTCACCAATGGTGACCAGGAAATCCGTCAGGAGATTGTGCGAGTTCTCAAGGAAGCACAGACTTCTTTCGACAGTCATTCAACCCCAACCGCACACGATGGACTGGTCCTTGCCAATGCCGATCCAGACGCCACCCTTGGCCCATGCCTCGAGCTTGTCCTAGCGAACCCACGATCTGGGGTGATTGAGGAGGTAGTGGAAGAAGAAAGCGAGAGTGATTCTGAGTCCTCCAATCGCTCCGACTTAGGCTGAGCTAAGCTCAGTCTTACGTGGGCATAGTCCGCGATGTTACTATGCCGGTCTACCATGGTCTCAATAGTGGTGTGAGGAAGAGGGAATTAGGGTCGTGTTGGGAGGAAGCAAGGGCGAGTATTTGCGCGAGAACGTTACAACAGCTCCCGAAGGGCATGGCGAGACGATGATATGTTTGTTTCCTTTACGAACGAGGTAGCGATGGGGAAATGCTGGCCGTTGAGCTTGTGTAGGTGATGATGATATATCAAAGAGATTCATTCGAACAGAACGTATCGCAAACGATCGCGTTTCCACTTCATAGCCCATCAACAAGTGCACCCATTGGGAATATCATCACAAGTCCCAGCGCGCACACCAATCTCTATGGGCTCAGCACATCATACTCAGCCAAGACAAAATTGAACTTGCGGACATGTATTCCGGAGATCCGACCAATTCCGCTTGGGCATTTGTCTCGCGCAATCCTCCATCCCAAAGCCTACAGTAAGAACTCCAAAGACGACAGACTCCAAGCTCCAGTCAGTCAGGAAGAGGTGAGTCAGCAGCGGAAAGTTAAACGCTCACTCCATCCAGCATCTTCTTCCGCTGCCACTGGCTCGACAGCGAGCTCCTTCAACGCGTCACCAATGATATAAACTACGCCCCGGACGCTCGACGTCTTCCCTGCGGCTAAACTAACTTACTCACGCGGTATCGAAATTCCCGTTTACAGAGCTGCGCCTACGGCTTCAATTCCAAGTCTAATACGCTTACGGCGCAGTGCCTTTTGGTGCACGAACGGCTTGTCTGGTTGTGAGGAGTCCGTCCTCTTTACTGATGCCATCCTCCTGTCGTGTGTGCTCGTTGTCTTCCTCTGCTCCATTCCTCTTTCTCTGTGTGTGTGTCTCTGTTCTGTTCTTTCCAGAGCCTTTCCTTGAATATCGAACTCCCTTTCATCGGCCAGCCAACCGTGGCGGTCAGAGGAAAGTGTCGCTAGCTGGTAGAAGGGCGCGGGATCACGCTAGCCCTCTGGTCGCAATTCCGAAGTCGGTAGTGCGCAACACGGCTTCCATGCAGCGGTAGGCTTCCAGACCTAGCAGGGCCTGCCAAGAAGCTCACCAGGCGGTCGTTGCTGCGCAGATCGGCCTCGGTGGCAGTAAGAGAGGTCTCCCCGGCGGGAGCCGGCGATTTCTGTCAGTAGATGGCGATAGGACACCTGGCACGGAAGCTTGGTAAGCATTACTAGCGTTAGGCAGGAAGGCGCCAACCCACCCACTGCAGTTCCAACAAGACTGCGAATAGAAGGAATCTGCCATTCCAGTATGATCTGATGATGCTTGGCGATTCCCGTGCGGTATTCTGTCCTCAAACTCAACGACAAATACCACCAGCAGAAAGTAGCAACCACACCTGCAGACATCATGGATATGCTCGACCGGAAAACCCTAACGACCACACGCTCACTACAATATACTTATTACACCTCCAACTCGGCGGTTGAGAATAAGAACGAGCCAGGTCTCCTTTTCTGCCATGGCTTCCCAGACAGTTCATTCCTCTGGAACGACATCATCGCCCATCTTAGCAATTACGGCGTCATGTTGAAGCGCAAAGTCATCGTGCCTGATATGTTGGGGTACGCTGGCACCTCCAAGCCCCTCGATACCGCACTATACAACTACGCAGGTATGGCAGACGACCTCGGAGAGATTCTCGACGCAGAAAACGTCCACAAAGTCACCGTTATCGGCCACGACTGGGGCGCAGTAATGGCACAGCGTTTCTATGCTTTCCATAGCGACAGAGTGGAAAAGATCGTTCTGTTGAATGTCGCCTACTATCCTCCGTCCAAAATTGGTGATCCCAAGTTTGACCTCCAAGCTGTCAATACGATGCTGGAAGCCACGTTTGGCGCCCCACTTTGGACGTACTGGGAGTTCTTCACCTCAGAAGATGGTCCCCGTCTCATGCGCGCGAACCTGCAGAAAGTGTATGAAGCGCAGCATGGTGATGTGGAGAACTGGGGCTTTAAGCTTTTTTGCGTGCCAGATGCATGGAGGGCATACATCACCAATACCGAGTCTGTGCCGTTGAAGCCGTACGCGCAGGAAAAGAGGTGGAGGGATTCATTCTTTGAACAATTTCAACAGGACGGATTTGAAGCACCGATTCAGTGGTACAAAGCCGTGATCGAGAATGTGCAGTATGAGGTTGAGGTCCGTCTCCCGCTTGAGAGGCATAGGATTGAAGTTCCTGTGCTGTTCGTTGGTTGTACTCAGGATGGGAATAACCGGGTTGATTTGATTGAGATACCGCAGAAGGGTGGGCTGCTTCCTAATCTTCGCGTGAAGCAGCTTGACTGTGGTCATTGGAGTCCGATGGAAAAGCCAGCGGAAATCGCTGGGTTCATTACCGAGTTTCTTGATTGAAGGAGAAGCGAAGCCGAAGGACTCAGGCCATTTTTCTAAACCTTCGGCGGCCGCAGTTGTTTTACGAGTTACACAAGAAACTCTTTCAGATGTCGATGGTCAGCTATCGTCCTGACACGGTTCGGGATTGCGACTTGCAGATGCACTCTATGCGAGCAGGACAGAAAAAGGGTATGATATATCCCGCCAAATGAGATGATGTAGCTTGAAGATGAAATCGCCGGCACAGGTCATGTGGGAGGTTGCTTGGAAGGATTTGGGCTCAGAATCGCGTCTGTATATTAGAGGCAAGGCTACATACTAAACCTGAGACACGTCGTAGGAGGCATACTTCCAATCTGCAATATCTTTCACGAATGCAATCGGGGAATTTGCACCACAATTTCGAGATTATTAGCACGTGTTATAGCTGCGCGGGAACGGTCATCCAGGAAGAAGGGATGCCAGACGTCGACAAAAAGGACATGCAGTGCACTTCTAGCGCGAGTACAAGCGTGCTCACCACGCTACGTCATCCAAAATTCCCCGTCGAGTGCACCTTCCAACCCACCAAAACAGGCATACACGAAGACCGATCAGTGATTTAGTTCTCTTGAACACAACACCATGCTACGGTAGCATAGCAACAATGATCTCCATCTTCGCATTAGTCCTTCTAATCCAAACCCTCCTCTTCATCGTCAACGCAGTCGGCGCAAAGACGATCAACGAAGTGGTACGGAACCCACGACTCGGCTCAACACAGCGTCCAGTATACTGACAAGACTCCAGTTATGGCAATTCTCCGCCCGCCTACCACTGAATTCAAGCAAAGATGCCCAAGACCAACTCGGGCTGCGACGCGAAGTACTACGCCTCAAGAAAGAGATGAACGCCGTCAGCGCCCAGGACAATTTCGCCAAGTGGGCGAAGATACGGCGGGAACATGATAAGGCCATGGCTGCTCATGATCAGAAAGGTTGGTCCAGTAATCAGGACAAGAGCACAAGGAGTGGAGACTGACGAACAGCAGCGAGCGATGTCTCAGCGCACAGGAATTCATTCGACACGAAAGCTAATGTTGCACGGTGGATTATGACGAGTGGGATGCAGATGTTTCTGCAGTTCTGGCATGCGAAGACGCCGGTTTTCACCTATCCGACCGGTTGGCTGCCGTGGCCGGTCGAGTGGATTTTGGCCTTTCCGAGATGTCCTTACGGCGCCGTCTCGATCAATGTTTGGAGCATGACTTGTGGCACGGTTATTGCGTTGATAGGCAATGAGTTGTTGGGTGTAGCACAGAAGCAGCCAGCGGTGACAGACAAGCAGAAGATGGCGATGGGAGCAGAGAAGCAGAAGTCATAGTGGGAAGGATGTGGAAGCTTCAATCAGAATTATATCAACCTTTTTCGTCAATGACAAGACGTGCTCGTCTAAGTGCTTGACTCTATGATTGATGTGATCATCATGTGAAGCTACCATCACTCCAGTCTGGTCCTTTCGAAGGGACATCCACCAGTCTCATCGACCAGCTGCTTTCCATAAGCTACAGACTCGTAAAAGAATGAACCATCTCCACGCCACGAGAATAAGCCCCGTCGAGTTACTCTGTTTCGATTCCTAGAAAAGAAAACTGAGCAATCGCATGTCTGTATACGTACGACGAATCGCGCAACCTCTTTCTACCTCTTATCCCCACTCCTCAAGACTCCAATGAAACCCTTGCCTCCTCTTCTAGGCCAGATGGCGTAGAATACAACCGGCGACAAGGTCGAGTCTAGATTCGTTGGAGAGGTACGAGGCAGTAAGCCGCAGTGACTGCTTTTATGGCGGCGCCTTTCGGCAGGTCTGTGGTGACCACAGTGGTCCGGGGACTTTCTCCCAAAGCAAGGGTGGTGTGCAATGCCTGGTAGGGCTTTGCTGTCCGTAAGCTTCGATTGCGATTCTTCGTGCGCGGAGATATGAGGGAGGGAAGAAAGTATGAAGCAGAAATGTTGCAGTGAGAAGTGCTAGGCAACATAATGCCAAGACTTACGAGGCTGGAAAATAGTGCTCGTGCCAGCCTCGTTGATAAGTCATTCGGTATTGGTGCCGAGCCTCCTCTTGCTCCTCCTTTGTGACACGCGATTGATATTGGCAGACGTCGGCAGAGAGGGCTGGTATCACTGACCATCTACTTGTATTCTGGACCTAGAGGCCTCTTCACTCATCTGTAAGTAGGACTCAAGCTCAGCCATCATGCCTCCCGCCCGAGGTGTGCGGACTCTTATCGAGTCTTCCATACGTGCCAATCGTTCTCAGATAAGGCCGAATGAGCTCTCCAAAGCTCAATTCAGGAGTCTTTGCACCTGTCGCAATGCCTCAACTAGAAGCCAAAATCCGCGACAGAGTTCAGAGCGTGTCGGACAGCCTCATCAGCAATTCAGCAGATCTATCAGAGTGACGCCCCAAAAGCGCCATGCCTCATCAAGCACTTCAGAACTCAAACACACTCCTCTCTATAGAGTTCACTCAGAAGCAGGTGCCAAAATGGCTCCCTTCGCCGGCTACAGCATGCCTCTCGAATATCCAGACCAATCTCATCCAGAATCCCACCGCTGGACACGCCAGAACGCCTCACTCTTCGATGTCTCACATATGGTCCAGCACAAGTTGTCAGGACCACTAGCCGAAGAGTTTCTGATGACAATCACACCCTCCTCCATCAACACGCTCGAGAAGCACCATTCAAGTCTGTCCTGTTTGTTGGATGACAATGGCGGTATCATAGACGACACAGTCATCACGCGTCTAGGCCGAGACAGCTTCTACTTTGTCACCAACGCCGGCTGCCGCGAAACAGATCTCGCATACCTAGAATCTCAAATGACCAACTTCCTCGAGTCAAAGGGTGTCCCCAACAGCAAATCAAACGAAAACATCAAATGGCACGTCTTAAACTGCCACTCCCTTGTCGCCCTCCAAGGCCCAAGGGCTCAAGAAGTCCTCCAAGCGCTCGTCTACGAAGACACCGAAGACACAACGACCTCACCCGATCTTTCAACCCTCGGCTTCGGCGAGTCCCGTTGGCTCCAACTCACAACGGAAGGCGAAATGAACACACCCAGTCTTCTCGTCAGCCGAACAGGCTACACAGGTGAAGACGGCTTCGAGATCTCTATTCCGTCCGAGAACGGCGATTCCACCGATCTCGCAACAGCAATTTCAAAAACCATCATCAACGACTCTTCCATCGTCCGCTGGGCTGGTCTCGCGGCACGAGACAGCCTACGTCTTGAGGCCGGCATGTGTCTCTACGGCCACGATATCTCGACTGAAACCACACCGCCCATGGCCGCGCTGGGCTGGATCGTAGGCAAAGATCGACGATCTGAGAAAGCAAGTCCACCGTTCCACGGACAGAGTCGAATCCTAGAGCAACTCACTAAACCAAAGTCGATGACTGAGCGCCGCGTGGGGTTTCTAGTTGAGAAAGGCCCTGCCGCTCGCGAAGGCGCCGAGATCGTGGATACAGAGAAAGACAACGAGGTCATCGGTCGGATCACGAGCGGGTGTCCGAGTCCGAGTCTCGAGGGACAGAACATTGCGATGGGCCTGATCAAGAATGGATATCATAAGAGCGGGACGAAGGTCGGCGTTAAGGTGCGCAAGGGTGTCAGGAAGGCGGAAGTTGGTCGGATGCCGTTCGTGCCGAATAAGTTCTATCGGCCGGATAATAAGGATGCAGGCAAAGAATGACTCGGGGACGCAGTAGAGCGTGCTTGGTAGCGGTGCGGTGCGGTGAATCGTTGGGGGAAAGTGGCACGCTGCTATTCTAGTGGTTGTCGCAACAGGATATCACGCAAACGCGTCGCTGTCTCATCTTCGTGGGCAGCACACAACTATCAGTTCTCAGCAAGCAAGCAAGCAGTGGCGCAAGCAACGAGCGCGGAGCAGGATACCCATTGTTTCCCTCTTCCAAGGCAACATTAGTATAGCGGGAGCCGGCAGGAGTCAGGTCAGGTCAGGCCAGGTAATGAACAATCGTCTCAATCTCAATCTCAATTCCAAGTCCGTTTCATCAACTACATCCATTCCATTCCATTCCATCCTTCTCCCTTTCCAGTGATCTAATCACGTTCTATGCAATCTTGAGCTCAGACCGCCTCAGCCGTTTCACGATCCTAACCCAGCTCATGAGCTGACCTAATCCCATCCCATCAGAGCTTATCTCGGGCGCAGCGCTCACCCGCTGCAGCACGGCAGTTCAACCCCATATGCTTGTGCTCCGCTCCGCTCCGCAAAACACCATCATTGCTCGACTCGAGCGTCATTTGTCCCGTCCCGTCCGTCCACTACCCTCAGCCGCACCATACAACACGCCCGTCCCGTACCCGCGAGATCACACCACACCACACCACACCATACCACAAGGAGGTCGCAAGTCACAAGCCACAGCAAGCAGTACGCAATAAGCACCACACCACAGCGTGCACGACCTACCATACCGGGTCAACGGCGACACGAGACGAGACCCTCGAGGATGTACTGTAAGTAGGAAGTCGCACACAATCGTCTTGCAGCTGACCCGAAGCGAAGCTAGCATGGTTCAGAGCCGGTCGTTCGGCATTCGCTTAGCGCAGGCGAGGGGCGAGCGAGCGATGGACGGACGGTGATATATACAGTACTGTGAGGTGAAGCAGCGCGGTGTTTCAGAGCACGGCTGAGCGGCCGACGGATGGATGACGCCAGGGAGGTGTGACAATGGCAGAAAGACAGATACTGGGCAAGTCACGAATGTTCAGAAGGCACGGCACAAGGGCGGCTGACCGGTACCTCAGGGGGCACGGTGCACGGGGATGCAGGTACGGTGTGCATGCAATGTTATCGGTCCGGTGTCAGTCTGGGCGAGAGTGGCCGTTCCCTCGTAGATAGATAGGTAGATAGGAGGAAAGGGAAGAAAGATTCGCTTAGAGGTCGAACGCAGAGCTGCAGACTAGGGTAGGGTACGGTACGGTACGGTAGTTATAAGGCAAGGCAGAGATAGTAGGGATTCTTTTCTGGTTCGCTTGACAGATGTTGTGTGGTGATCTTCCTTAGTCGACTCGCTCTTTGACGGGCCAGAAGTGCGGTGCTACTCCCATTGCGACTTGGTTTGATATAATGCGGTGCGGTGCGGTGTGGTCTACCGGTGTTGTCGTTCTTAGAGTGGAGTATTTCCAGTAAATTCCTAGGGTATGGCTATCTTGACAGCGAATCTATGACCAGTAAACACCGTTTCGATGCGTAGCGGGTCTTCAGCGCCCCGATCAGGAGGTGCCAAGATTCTGTAAGATATAGATAGTTAAGAAGCCTTTGAGCTTTTTACCGTGGCGACTAGCTTACCCATCCGCGTTGTTTAGGACTGTCGTGATCTTCTTATTCGGCGAGGGGCCAAGGAATTCCATCCGATGTGCGTTTCATCACTTCGACCCGCGGTGGCAGAGCAGGGGCAATATCATATTTCGTGCTGACGTGTGGCCATACGTGTTCTTTCCCCTACCTTTACGGTTAGCTAAGGAACCCTATATATTCTCGTATTTATCTAGCTTAGCATACTGAATCCATCAGTAGAGTGATATGTGATGAACTCTATCGAAAGGAGCCATTTGATTGAACACCCTCTGCTGAGTCGAGCAGTGTGCGGACCCTGTGTCGCGTTCGGTACAAGCGCGAGGAGCTGTTGCGCAAGCTAACAGAGTGCAGCAAAAAGGGGCAATAGCCACTGTAGGGTGAGCAGGCTATGAAGAACAAATGCTCAAAAAGCAAAAAGTTATTCGTCCTGCGAATACGTGCGACTGTGTTCATGTTAGAAATCTACTGATACAACATCATAATCACCGCTTACCCTAGGTGGGACTCGAACCCACAGCCTCAGCTTGATTCCACCTATTTTCTAGGCTTGAGGACTCTCAAATAGGAGAGCTACGCGCTACCATTGCGCCACCAGGCCGGAAGATGCGTGTGTGCATAATTTGGACGTGAAATTGGTTGCTTAGGTTAATGAATATGCTGGCTTGTGAGCCCTGAAGCGCCACTGTCCACGATCAATCATAGGTGCCTCTATGGACTTTCGAAGCACTAAAAGTAGGTTCCGCACGTGTCTGTTAGGGGTGCTTTGGGAGGGCACCCGGTATCATCGCGGGGCTTACGACTCATTTTCCGCTACGGCCAATAATCGACCTCAATTGCTCACATTCGAGATTCGTTCACGCAATCATGCTACCATTCCATTTCCATGACATATTCGCCTGCTTCTTTATATACAGTCCAAGTCAAAGTCAACACGTCACGGCTCGTTTTCCGCCGCAGCATCAGCCGCGATTTGCTCTCCTTCAGCCGGATCTACCTGCTCAAGTGTCCTGTTCCGTGCACTAACCCCATTAATCGTAACATTCATAGCACCCGCTTGTACCAACGCTGTCCTCAAATCATCGAGTAAATCCTCTCCGTCCTCAATGCCCACACATAATCTGATCAAGTCCTCCGGTACACCCCTCTCCGCCCTTGTCTTCGGATCAATACTCGCGTGGGACATGCGGCAGGGCATACTGATCAAACTGTTCACGCAACCAAAAGAAACAGAGATAGCCCATAGTTTCGCAGACTCGACGATTCTTTCAGAGAGTGTCACGTCTCCGGTCTCGAATGAAAGAACTGCACCAGGCCCTCGCGCCATGGAATTGTGTAGCTCGTACTGCGGATGACTCTTCAATCCCGGATATCGCACCTTGAAGCCCGCCGACTCAAGGAACCTGGCGATCATCATGGCGTTCGCTTGCTGTGCATCCATTCGCACCTTGAGTGTTTTGATGCCCCTCATGAGGAGCCAGCAGTCGAATGGTGCCAATCCACATCCACTGGAGTTGATGGTGAAATACAGCTTATCTCCCAGTGCTTCATCGTTGATTGCTAGCACGCCGGCCATGAGATCGTGGTGGCCGGAGAGATATTTGGTACCGGACTCATAGACGACATCAGCGCCAAGATCAAGAGGGTTCTGCAACAGCGGGGAAAGCATAGTGTTGTCCACGCTGACGAGACAGGCTGGATTTGCGATGTGTGCCATGTTTGCAATACTTGGAATGTCGACGATCTTGATGAGAGGGTTCGTGGGTGTTTCGAGAAGAACCATGGCGGTTTTGGAGGAGACGACTTCCTGGACTTTGTCGTTGTTCGTGGTGTCGACGTGGTGGACGATAATGCCGCCGTGGGTAGAGAGGAATTTCAAAAGCCGGTTCGTACCACCGTAGAGGTCATCGCCCGTGACTACTTCGTCTCCTGGTCGGAGTTGTCTTGTAATTACGTCCAGTGCTCCCATTCCTGAGGACACGACCAGTGCCCTATTCGCCCGCATAATCTTCGCTAGGTGTTTTTCGAGGTGGGTTCTAGTAGGGTTGCCACTGCGAGTGTAGTCATATTCGTTGGACGCGCCTGCGGTGGCAGAGGTTTGCTTGAAAGTGGCGGACTAAAAGAGTCAGTGTTTGCCATGGGAAAATCAAGGAGAGTCATACTTGATAGATGGGCACACTAGAAGCATTGTACTGGTCGTTGCCTTCTGAGAAGACCAGCTGCGTCGCAATGGAGTATTGCCTTCCAGATCTCGGGCTGGATGGTGCAGGCGAAGGCGGCAGGTCGTGTCCGTCAAGATCGACTTGTGCCAGAGCCTTACCCAGAGCATTGAGCTTGGGGTTTGGCAAGGTGCCGGTTGGCGGTGTAGAGGAAGAGCTTCCTTGAGACATTTTGAAGGGTACGAATGGTTGTGGTGCTGACTTCAAGGTGGGGGAACAAGCTCGACGACTTGTAGTTTCGATATCAAAACACTGAGGCGCATATGAGCAAACGCCTTACTATCGATTGTAAGTGTTGTTCGTGGCACAGAGCTTCAGCTTGGTAGGATACAGGGCAAGCAAAGGCTGATCTAGAGATCGAGAAGGTGGTCTGGTCAAAGCATGCACAGTGGCTCTGGCTCATTGTGGACCTGGCGTAGTCGGAGTATCCGTTTTAGCGCATGACGTGCTCGGCTCGGGCGACAATTCTGCGAAGTCGGCACTTCTTCGCTGCACCTGCGGCTTTGGCCAATGCCACTGTAAGCAAGGCCAGCAGGATTCCAGCTCCAGGGCTGGAATATCGACGCGGCCGCGACGGTTGTGCATTTCTGGACTGGTGTGATTCTAGAGACTAACACAAGGCGCCAAGTGAGGCACTACTACAAGCTGTTACCTCGAGCTTCATTGAGCCATTGCTACATGCCAAGCTATCTTTGTTTCCAAGCCAAGACAGTCCACAACCTCATACTCCCTAGTCTTAAAGCTGCTCTAGTGGAGGTATTAGATTGAACAAGAAGACTCTGCAATCGAGGTTTGACACATTTACATTCGTCTCTAGATTCATACATACAGTTCTCAACTATCTCCTACTCCAAGCATCCAAGAACATCTATACAAGCTCTCTTCCTTTTCCAATACATCCTCACAAATCCTCTGCCCCCGTCAAACACCAGGTCTCCAAAATGAAAGAAATAGAAAGGTGAAAATGTTGCCCCTGCTAGGGGCGCTGCCTGCTTTTGAGCTTTACCTTGACAAGCATATCTTGTGAGAGGTGGGAAGGTGGGGTATCATGCTTGTCCCTCTCAATTCCATCCAAGACTGTTCTCTGCCATCACTGGCGGAGAGATGTATGTTCGTCCTGATTGCTGGCTTCGATCACTAGTTCGGGAGTTGCGTCCATGGCCTGCGTTGTTATAGCCCGGTTGTCTGCTACCGTAGCTGTTACGTCCACCGGTCATCAAAGTGTTGGTCTCGCGTGGGGCAGAGTTGCCTGATTGCACACTGCTTGCTCGCTTGTGCATGTTCTTGCGCTTCTTATATCGCTTAGCAACCATGAACATGGCAACACCATACACTGCTGCACCACCAACGACACCGAGGCCGATACCAATCGATGAAGGCTTGACTGTCGAATTGCCCGTGCTGTCGTCTGTGCCTGCTGCGCCATCACTATTGTTATCGCTTGAAGTGGTGGCACTGTTGGCAGAATTGATCGGGCTACCATCACCAATGTTCTGACCTGCAAGAAGCGGGATCGAGGGGTCAAGCATCTCAAGCAGAGTCTGCACGGTGGGATTGTCGTTGTTGTACAAATCAGACTTTGGATTGAGCAAGGCCAATGACAGTGGGTTTACCTGGTCGTCGGGAATGTATGCCATAGCAAGGGTCGTAATGTAGCCATTTCTACTTAGCGTATTGTACGGTTGCAAGTATTGCATAACAACCTCGCTCGTGTCAATGTCGACTCCGTTGGCGACACCTGGTGGCAGGTAATCGAAGATCTGCTGCACAGCCCACTGGTTTGACACAACGAACGGATAGTTCAGTCCATAGGTGAAGCCAAGCTGAATCAACGTCCCGTTGTCTGGCTGAGCAGGAACACCGCCGATAGGCTGGATGATCCGCGGGAGCGATGAGGGCAGTGTAGTGGCAGTGCTCGAAGGCTTTCCGCTGCCAGTGCTCGATTGGGTCGGTGTTGGCGTCGCTCTTACAATGCTTGTCTCCTGTGTGAGAGCAGTGTTCGTGTTGGTTGCTGTTGGCTTAATCGTCTGGGGCGCTGTGGTCCTGGGCGCTGTTGTCTCTGGCGCATCTGTAGAAGCCACTACCGGCACGCTTGTGCTTGCAGTGTTTGATCGGGAAGTTGTCCCCGAAGGGGCGACACTTGGTGAGCTCTCAGCACTGGCAGTGTTGCTAGTTCTTCCTGTTGCTGAAGAAACAGCTTCGGTGCCCGTTGGAGTGTTGCTAGGACTACCCGATGAAGAAGACACAGTGCCAGTGTTCGATCCAGTGTTGCTAGCTGTGCTTGCATTGTTCGTGTTAGTGGATACACCAGTGTTGGTACCCGTCGGCAGGGAACTGATGTTCGTGTTCGTAGAACCCTCCGTATTTGTGTTAGTCTGACCAGCGCTGGTACTGGTGTTGGTAGGTCCTTCTGTATTGGTGTTCGTCGATTCTGTGTTGGCGTTAGTGTTGGTGTTCGTGGGTCCACCAGTGTTCGTGCTCGTGTTCGTGTCCGTAGGGGCGCCGGTACCAGTATTGGTATCGGTGTTTGTACCTGTAGGACCCGCGGTGTTTGTATTGGTGGGGCCCTGAGTGTTCGTAGTTGTTGGACCTTCCGTATCAGTTTTTGCCGTGGCGTCAGTGTTGGTATTTGTCGGAACATCAGTATTGGTTGGTGCAGTCGCTGTCGGTGCGGTCTCTGTCGGTGCCGTCCCTGTCGGTGCAGTCTCTGTCGGTAACGTCCCTGTCGGTGCAGTCGCTGTCGGTGCCGTCCCTGTCGGTGCAGTCTCTGTCGGTGCCGTCCCTGCGGGCGTAGAGATGCCCGAATCTGTGTTCGTTGGCACGTCAGTGGGAACAGTGTTGCTGTCCGTTATTGCTGGTGGTGTGATGATGGTTTGCGAATCTGTAGGCGGCAGGGCGCTAGTCAAGCTATCAATCAGACCACCGGTTGGAGATGTGTTAATCTCACTTGGGGCAGCCGGAGCAGTCGTTTGGCCAGGAATGCTCTCGGTTTGCGAGGCCTGTGTGTTGGGCGGCGGTGTGACAATGGTAGCACTCGTAGCGGCGTTAGTCTCACTTGGGGCAGCCGGCGCAGTCGTTTGGCCAGGAATGCTCTCGGTTTGCGAGGCCTGTGTGTCGGGTGGCGGTGTGACAATGGTAGCACCGGTAGCGGCGGGTTGGTCGTCGGTAGCAGTAGGCTGCACTGGCTGTGTTACGATTGGAGTGTCTGTAGCAGCAGGAGTCTCGGGCAGCGAAGCCTGTGTGTCGGGTGGCGGTGTGACAATGGTGGCACCGGTAGCGGCGGGTTGGCCGTCGGTAGCAGTAGGCTGCACTGGCTGTGTTACGATTGGAGTGTCTGTAGCAGCAGGAGTCTCGGGCAGCGAAGAATCTGTCAGAGTGTCCACATCACTCGCAGCTGTTGATATGAGGATCGGATCCACGGTATTGCTGAACGCAGGTTGACTTTCAGCATTCGTCGGGGCCTCAGTCACTGTAGCTGGGTTTTGGCCTTCAGTATTGCTTGGAGCTTCAGTGACCGTGGCTGGATTGTCTGTGGCAGTAGGTGTGCCGGGCAGCAAAGAGTCCGTCAGGGTGTCCACATCACTGACGACTGCTGGTATGGTTCCTTGACCTTCGGTATTGCTCGGTGCCGCCTCGCTTTCAGTATTGCTTGGGGGCTCAGTGACTGTAGGCGAATCCTGGTCTGCGGTATTCGTTGGGGTATCCGTGGCTATAGCTGGATCCTGGCCTGCGGTGTTCGTGGGAGCGTCAGTGACTGTAGCTGGACCCGGCTCTGCGGTGTTCGTGGGAGCGTCAGTGACTGTAGCTAGACCCGGCTCTGCAGTGTTCGTGGGAGCATCAGTGGCTGGGAGTAAGTCTTGGTCTGCAGTCACCGTGGGTGAAGCTTGGTTTTGGTCCGTAGGGCCTGCGTCTGAGGCAGACTCAGGCTGCGATACTGCTGTTTCTGACGGTGCTGACTGCACTTCTGATCCATCAGGCTGTTGTGCCGCTGCTGTGTCCGTAGGGGGGTTGTCAGTCTCACGAGCAGGAGTAGCTGTGTCTGGGGCTCCATCAGTATCGGTGACTGGAGGAGGGATTGTTGTGACAGCAGGCGCATCAGTAGCAGTGTCTGGGGCTCCATCAGTATTGGTGACTGGAGGAGGGATTGTTGTGACAGCAGGCGCATCAGCAGCAGTGTCTGTCGGCAGCGCGCTGTTCACAGCGGTATTGACGACCGTCGACAAACCAAGCGAAAGATTATCCGTTGGTGTTGACACATCAGTTGCTGTGTCCGTAGCAGCGGGCGGCTGGGTCTCGTCAGGCGGTGTTGCAGTCGCAGTGTCGCTGTCAGAGTTCAGCAGTGCCGAGAATTCGTTGGCTAGGCCATCCGTTGCACTGGCTGTAGACGGCACTGTCGAGTTCTCTATTTGTCTCTTGATTTCTCTTGGGAAGTAGTAACGGGGTCTGGACTCTGAGCCAGGTTGCGGCGCTGGGATTGCCTCAGCTAAGGCCAGCGCCGTCAAACCTGACAGCACAGTCACCAAAGATACTCTCATCCTCGTAGACTGGTCTCACAAGACTTTGCGCAGTCAAGCCAAGTACCCAGCAACTCCGCGATGATGGTATTCGTCGAGTGGGAAATGAATGAGTGGGAAATGTGATCCCTAATTGCAATGTTTGACCTTATGACGGCCCAAAGTTCCAGATTCTGGTGTACAGATCCTCTTTGCTTCAGCACAACTCTCCAAACCAGGTTAACCACTTTCGCTTCACAATATGGACCAGCCAATTAAGGTAGAAAGTATACAGAAGTGGTGAGTATTCCTGGCGTGAATCGCAGATTTGGAGGATTGCTTCACGCTTGAAGGGGATTCGGAAGTTGGTGAAGAAGCTGATAAATGTGTAATGAACGTTGTGGTGGGTGTTGTAAGTCTCAAAGAGTGGACGCGAGCGTGTTGCTGGCAGAAAAGAGTCGAGCTCGTCGAAGGGGGTCGAAGGTCGCGATCACGGACTGGCTGTCGACTTTCCTAGTTGGCAAACTTATCGGACGCAGAACGAGAGGCGGCGACCACGGCGACGTCGACGGAGCATGAGGCTCAACAAGAATGGTGAGAAGGCGTCGAGGACATGTGTACTGGCGGTGGTGAAGAGGAAGTGAGTGACCAGACCCCGATCTGCGGTGCATACAAGCGAAGCCAGGAGACACGCTTTCCAGCGTCGGGCTCGCAGCACTTCGGATCGTGGCTAGCACAAGCACTCGGACCTGTATTGGTGCAGGACTGGTGCGGTTACAGTGGGGTCCAAGGGGGTGCTCAGTCCTGTTATCGCCTAGAAGCACGGTTTTAGGCTCTTCCTGCTGCTGGTCTAAGTCAGGTACCGCGGGCTGGACGTTCCACTCGATGCCGCCATTTAACACAAGCTCAGCCACTGGGCGTCTCCACATACGCACTTTGGTCTCACCTCATTCGACAATCCCTGTCAGCACCAATTTGACAGTCGATGCCAAGCTGCATGATGCTTGCTCCAGGATCTAGCTTGTCTCGTGCTTATCCACTCTTGTCTACGCCCGTGATGGTAGAAAGATTTAATTTCCAAAATTGGGGAGCCACTATGGTGTTCGGTCATGATACTTAGAGCATGGACTGTGCACACCGCGTCGATCTGGGGAAGACACGAATGATTCTGCCTCTCCGGCAGCGAGATCATTCGAGTGTTGAGAAGCACAGCAGATCCTTCGCGGCAAGGCGCATGCCAGCTTACGGTAGAAAACTAATCCTTGTGCTTGCGACACCTGGAACATGTCAAAATCCACCATGTGACAAAGAATATTCTCTGGCTGAATACGATATTTCCCAGTGCCGATCCCAGCAACAAGGAAACAACAGCTCCTGTCATTCGTTCGACGGTGCATTTCCTTATTTTCCTTCCTGTTCTCCGTGCATGTGGCCTCTTACTGTCGATGTTGCACAACCATGACTATGTACCTAGATATGTTCTTGTCGAGTTTTCAACGCCCGCTTCTCAAATAGCGTCATCGCACGTCGTGTTTCCTTGAAATGCCTGCTGCATAGAGACCGCTCTTTTCGTAGAAGAGCTCCAACATGTTTGGCTAGAATGGCCATTGTGGCTATCGAACCGTCGAGTTTGTAGCACATAGGGCCAACTATTCTAGACCCTCTGCCTCTTCCCCATCACCACCGGGCTTGAACGTTGCAAGGGTAGAGTAGGGCCAACCATCAAGAGACAAACTACGTTGCGTGTACGCTGGGATGTGCCTTCAGGGCCATACAAGCAAGGAAGAATTAGAGCGGAGTCTTGCCTGGTTCGTTTGCAGTGCACTTACGCAAGGCGTTCCTCTCGTGGCTGATGTCACAAGCAAACATCCAATCGAAAGCTCTGCGTCTCCTGCGCTAACTCGTGATATTGCTTTTTCATTCGCTCTTTATTCAGCGTTTGCTGCCAGCCTTTCATCGCCGACGAGTGGTGCTTCAGTCTGTATGCACCATATGTGCCCTCAGACGCGCTTAACGAGCAAGAACGACATATATACCTTTGCCTGAGCAGTCAACAACCGATCAACGTCTTTCTGCCTACGTTGCGAGGTTGAGCATCGCAGCTTGTCTGGCTATGGCCCTCTTCAATCGGAACAAGCACGGTTCACCTGATGACCCGTACTTTCTAATCCTGAAATAACTTGGCGTGAGACCATGCTGTTTCAGCCTCGTGCAAGGGTGTTCTCAGGCTCTGTGTACAGTGAGCACGGGTCGCTTATGACAGATTGAACACGAGAATCATTATTGTCTGAGCTCACCCGGACGATGTCTTCTTCCCACTACCACAGGCCACGTAGTTTCTAGTCTTCAGCGATGTTCCCTTCACTTAAGTCTTGGCCTCTCAGCTCCGTACTTGGTAGACGCTAGCTTCTGAGGGTTGTCTGACGTTTGGTAAAGTGATAGATATGGTTCAAACATAGAGACGATAGAGTCCGTGGCCCTGCGTTTCTTGCGGTTGGCCGTCTGTAGTTGGGTGTCATTGCATGTTACGCGCCTCGAGATGCGAAGTCCTGAGAGGTGCGCCAGTTCCAGGACTCATACTGCTAAACCAAGTCATTGCCCAGTAGGAAAATCGTCGAAGTGACTAGCGAACGTGCTGTCAATGATTTCCGCCCAATATACTAATGACTTAGATATCCATCATGACCCGAGAACAGCGTATACATCATCATCTGCGTCTGCATTCAGCGACAGGAATATGTGTCCGGCTGTCAAGGAGAAGCTGGGGTGGACTACTGTCAGAGAAGCATTGTCAGTGGAGTTAGGAGGTTAAGGCTCGAAAAGCGGGCAATTTTATTCTGGGGCATTGGATCAATCGTGGAAACCACAACGCGCAATCATAAGATTGAACATAATCAGAATTGAATTGGCTCCCGAGTACTTCAAGGACTTGGTCGTGCTTGGCAACAACCATCATGCCGTTCTCACACCACAGCCATTCTGGTCAATTCTGTCCAGGCCATGCCCAGGACGCGTTAGAAGATGTGATTAAGGCTGCGATCTCGAAAGGCTTTCAAGTTTTTGCGCTGACCGAGCACATGCCACGCCATGACCAAGATCGTTATCCTGAAGAAATAGAAGCCGGTTCTACAATGCAGTCGCTCATGCAAAATGAGAGCGACTACGTCAAAACAGCTTTGGAGCTGCGCGAGAAGTATCAAGACCGCATTGCTCTGCCACTGGGATTCGAAAGCGATTGGTGCGGGCAGCACTCTCTAGAGCTGATCGAGAGGTCCATCAGAACCTATCCGTTTGATTTCTTCATGGGCTCAATCCATCACGTTGCAGGTGTGCCTATCGATTTTGACCAAGCAGGCTACGACCGCGCGAGAGATTGGGCTGGCGGCACTGACGAGAAGCTTTTCGAACAATACTTTGATGAGCAGCTGGAGATGCTGCAGGCTATCCGTCCACCGGTAGTCGGCCACTTCGATCTGATACGGCTCAAAAGTGGCAATTTCAATATTGGCTGGCGGACAATGCCAAATGTTTGGACCAAGATCCTCCGAAACCTCGATTTCGTTGCATCATATGGCGGCATTCTAGAAATCAACACTGCGGCTTTACGAAAGGGCATGACTGAACCGTACCCTAAATCAGAGATTTGTCAAGTAAGAGGGGTACGTGACAGTAAGAATCGTGAATCTGACGAGCGTCTTAGGAATTTCTCCGGCGTCAAGGAAGATTTTGTCTTTCTGATGACAGCCACGGCGTCGCCCAGGTCGGCACCAACTACGAGAAGCTACTTCCTTTCCTTGAACAGAACGATATCACAACCTTGTGCTTCTTGACGCATGTCGCCCCTCCAGGAAACGCAGGAGACGGCCGGTTCCCTACGTTGTGCATTCGATCTGTAGCGGTATGTCAGATTACAGCTCATCAGGCCTTCCAGGAACCACGGCACAGCACATTGCGAGAATGATTGACAGTAAGGCGCTGAAGAGCACCGCTAGGAAGCCTCAATGTACGCTTGATGGATTACTGCTGAACAAATCTGACCTATCTATCTGCCAAGCGGCCGACGTCCGAGCAACTCCTCGAGTTGTCGCGGAGAGGCGTGCCCGCGTGCATTGAAAATGCAGGTGATGACGATGCCAGGCGCTTCCCAGGAAGCTAGTAACGCTAAAGGAGTTTGCGAGGTTGGAGGCACTCTTATTCTGTGGGTCCTGCATGCCATGTGGTGGCACAGGGATTCAGACTCAAGAAGATCTTTAGAAGCTTCGAGCCGGCATTCGGTGGACTACGACACATCACAATATCTCGAAAACGTCAATAGGGTGGCGCTCTTCGCTAGCCTGACGATGTCACTAGATGTCACTGTACCGGAGGCAGCCGCGTATGGCATTTAGCCTACATTCCGGAGGTAGATCTCGTGATCACATGTTGTCACCCCCTGTTCCTACTCTGCCTCAGATACGAATCTGGCCAGGCATCTGCAACTTTGGGTAAATGGGGCTTCTCTGCGATGTGCAATGGCAAAATCGCTTGTTAGTCAACCGATCTCACCAGAACAGAACAGAACAGAACAGAACAGAACCCATGTACGAATCCTATAATTGGGCGTTTGTGGCAAAGCTAAGAAGATATTGCACCTCATCTTGGAGCGGACCTCGATAGGAACAACGATCTTTTTGTGAGAGGCCTCCAAAGCGCATGCGGATGATATGGTGGGGCTGGTTGTCGTTGTTAACAGACGTCGGCTCTTGGTTGCTGTGACGTGCATCCGATCAGACGATCTCGGAATATGCTTGTGCTCCAGGTATAAAATCCCTGCACGCGTCGTACAATTCTATCGTCCGACAGACGACAATGCTTGAGTTCACTCGCGAGCTTCATCCTGCATCACACTTTAGCCTCGCGCATGTGAATTGTATTTGTAAGAAGTCAGTCTCGTCCTTAGCTGATATCAAACTGACCACATAGAGCTTGATCTCACATCTGGGCACACGCGCCTTGTGCATTAAATCACGTCTGAAGACGGCTTCGTGGCATCTGGACGGGACACATGAAGCCATCGTGGAACTTTGAGGCGCGGAGCCCCCTATTGCGTAGCTCAAGCTGCACGGAGAACAGCTCGACTTTGATTTCCGAAGCCGATATCTCTCCTTCCGTGCTCGTATCCTGCCGCAACACGGCAGTTCTTGAAATTTGTACATTTAGAGCTTCTCGGCGAACAGAACCTTTCCTGACAAAGTCCGAAACGTCAATTTTAACCGACTACAAACGTCCCGGTCGTGGTAGCCTTGACGAACGCATCACTCTTGATCAGTAGGTATGATGCAGACTGCAGCTGTCAAAAGTCGAACATCAACCTTGTCTGTCAGGGTCAAAGGACAAATAATCTGGCGAAGTGACCTCTGTCTGCAAACGTCGTCACCGCAAGGGTACCCACGTTCGCGATTCGTCCGTTGCTTCTCTAGCGATTTGCAACAAAGACAGACTCGCAGCTGCAGAAAAAGAATAGGTACAAATAGCGGTGGCCCCTTCGCTTGTCAAGACACGGCAGGCGTTATTACCAACAAAGTTTGCACATCCCGCACAACTCAATCTTTAACCCCACCATTTACGTCGGCCCTTCCCCCTAAAAGGTGCAGGACATTTACCTCAGCAAGCTCGTCTTTCTTCCATTCCTCTACATTACAGCACAAGCAATTTAGTGCAAGCCCAAACAACATGTCTCTCAAGAAGGATCTAGTCTCTGAAGGTGACGGCAAGACGTATCCCAAGGCTGGAGACACTGTCACCATGGAGTACACAGGTAAATAACAGACACTTTGTGGAACAGCAGCCATTCTAACACCGCCAGGTTGGGTGTTTGATGAGTCAAAGGAGAAGAACAGAGGCAAGCAGTATGCCACAACGTCATCCGCAAACTCACAGCAAGCATTGACATACGTGCGCAGATTCGACAGCTCTGTTGGACGCGGCGACTTCAAGACCAAGATCGGTGTTGGCCGAGTCATTCAAGGTATGCGAAGGGAGCAACAACCTAAAAGCAGCGGATACTGAAGAGAAATACTAGGCTGGGATGAGGGTGTTCCTACCATGTCGCTAGGCGAGCGATCGGTCCTGACAATTCCTGGGTAAGTCGAACCGGAGTACGCTCACGCGGCATCCTTGTCTGTGCGAATCCATTTGATATGACACTTGATGCTGACGTGGTGATTTAGGGATATGGCATATGGCTCGCGAGGATTCCCAGGACTGATTCCACCGAACGCTACACTTATATTGTAAGTTACATCATCAGCGCATCGCAGAGTAGCCTCGTGCTGCTATGCAATGCATTTACTGGTTGAGTACCGGCTGACCGTATTGCAGCGAGGTTCAACTCAAGGGCATCAACTAACGTCGAACTCCTTCTCCGACCCCTGAAGACTGGTTTCGCGGGCAGCCGCTTGTCTCGTCCGATGTCTCGTCCGATGCTTGCCAGCGGCAATCATAGCCAGTATTCCGTGGAGACTTTCACATCTTAGCTGCAGGTTGACACAAATCTTCTCCCACTGCTGAGCATCAGGCTCGAGCCACAAATCATATTTCGAACAATCGAAGTGGATGCTCGTACATTCGTTCCATTGGACCACGTGATTCATACATCTCTTCATCTGGGTGCGTCTCTGTTTGTGCAGCGCACCTCATATTGTTCATTGGTAGTCTCGTCAATGGTCGCGTATCGATCAGCCACAAATGGCTAAATGCAAGCCAAGACCGACAGTACCAAACCACCACCGCTTTACCATTGGGTGCAACACCAAGGCAGCCTGTTTTCTTGATGTCGAGCGCACCCCAAACCCTTCAGGAATTGATGATGAGCCGCACAACGACATTGATCTCGACCTAGACTTGCTGAATCCAATACGTCCTCTGTATAGCTTGTTTCGTCAACCCGGAGCATACCAGACCATTAAAATGTGACCTTCTGCCGCATTATTGATACTGCTCAGGGAGTCTACTCAACCCTGACAAGTTGTCAAGTTGATTTGAAGCTAACGCATGCGGAGGCTTGGCTGCATCGAAGGAGACGTCCAGTTTACCGGGTTCGAGAATGCAACATCTTGACGCATGATGACATCCTCCGAGCGAAGGCCCACCGCGCTGGCAGATCTCTGTCGCTCATTGGCTCCGCGCCTTCTTGTCTGCATAATGGTCAAGCTTCGAGTGACACAAAGCTAAAGCACCCGCATGACTCCCTACGTACTGTAGATGCCTAAGATCCAGCTACATCTGAACCCCTGCATCTACGATGCCTCTTTGCTAATCACTTGGTATATTCGTCCTCTGGGGTCGAAGCACCTGACAAGAGACGCCGCACTGATCCAACGGCTCCAATAACTAATAGGAAAAAGCAACGCTCACATATTCGATCTGGTTATATGTTGCTGGTATCAGATTGTTACACGGGGAAAGCATGACTCGGGCGCAGACAGGGCTCCGAGTCTCAACGGGGCCCACTTGTTCGGATGTTTGTATCTCGGTTTCGGCATACTGCAATGTGCTCTTGCATCCACGAGGCGTCACGCCGCCTCTATCGTCATAACAAATCTTCCACCGGCGTCTACTATCGATCTTGCATACTGTATGTATGGTCGATCCCACGTTGCGGACCGGAAAGATACGCACTTGTAGGAGACTGATCAATCAAGGACACCCTGACCCGAATCCTGCAAAATTCCACAACATGGCCTCTATCCCGGTGCCATGCGTTCCCATTGGACTCTCGTACCTTGCCATATTGTACATCTCAATCTCACTAAGCGGAACGTGCAGACTCTCGGTCGCTTCTCCACGACGTTGATTCGACGACTCGGATCTGGTCGCCGCGTGTAGTAGCTCGTGGGTACTGCTGACACGTCTTTCATGACAGTGCAGCCGACTACTTGCATGAACCGTACACAAGGACGACATTATCATTGATCGACATATCCGGCGCGCAGTCTGCATATTTCGTGCGGCAAGGCGGATGTCACGAGCTTGGTGTTGCTCCTCAGATGTCGCTAGATGGATACGAAAGGAGCCTAGTCCGGACACGTTTGGTTCCTCAGGCGGGCAGTCCCGGACAGATTATCCAAACATGTCATCTGATAACCGTTACTACACGTCATAACAGTAAGTCAAAAGTACGTAGGCTGTTCTTCAGCACCTTCTTATTAGCGAAGCAGATCACGCGGGGATGGTCGGGAACGGCCCTCGTGACAATCTGCTATCTTGCAGCGAACAACGTGCAGCCCCTAACAGGATTGGTTGGACTCGTGGTAGAAGCACAGGGTACGTACTCATATCTGTCCGCCAACCTGTCTGAGTCTCCCTGGCCATGAATTTCTGCCGCGTAGAACCAACCGCACTCTGCGTGCGTAGCTTGAATCCCCGGACATGGTGTCCAGCTGCAGCGTCAAATTTGACACCACATGTTTCCCATCAAGAACAACTGCCGCGACGATTGTCGAGCTATTGTGTCTACGGCACGCGTTTTCGCTCATCTTTCTACACCGCTCATCCACAGAACGCTTCGCGAATCGTCGACCCCTCATATTGTCTCTACCTTCTTCACTTTCCGATCGCGTCCAACCACTAATCGTAACTGCCTACCCTCCCAATCCCCATCACCCTTCATTCCCTCCTTCTCATCTTTGAGAGTCTTGAACACACCAGCTCTAAGCCCCTCAACATAAAGCTCGTAGCTAGGATAATACCCGTCCACAAACTCCTTGACCTGCTCATCCGTCATGCCGCTCCCCTTTGCTTTCTTGAGGTTATGTTCCTGTTCCAGGCGCCACTCGTAGACATACAAGGGGTCTTCAGCGTCAATGTGGATGAGCCCATTGAACTGGCTCGTGATCTCATCGTACTCTTTCAGTGCCTCGTTGATGGTGTTTACGTTTTCGAGGGTGTTGTGGCCTAGTCTGCCCTTGTAGCCCGCTGATGGGTCTTGTGCTGCTGCCACGGCGGTTTCGTGTTTCTGTTTGACAGTGGTGTGGGGGAGCGGGCGGAAGCCGACGCACCAGCCCTCAAAGAGCACGATGCGGATGGGGTGGGCGGGGTCTTTGTTGACTTGGAGCCATTCTGATTCTGGGACGCGGTCGCCGTGGCCGTTGTGTGCTGCTTTGTTGAACTGGGGGATCTTCGTTGGTTGGTTGTCGCGGAGAGATGCGAAGACGGAGCGGACGAGGGGGATGTCGTGGGTGCTTGGTTGGCCGCGGTGTTGGAGGAGTGGGTTGTTTGGATTTTCTTGCGCGAGGGACTGCAGGCCGCTGTGGGGGAGGTAGAAGTCGTCGAGGGAGAAGATTGAGGTGGGGAGGGTGTGCTCTTCTGCGAGGGATTGGTGGAGGAGGGAGACGAGGAGGGATTTGCCGGCGCCTTGGGGCGCGGTTAGGCCTACGATCAGGGGTGGGGGGAGGGCGTTGTGGGAGGTGACGAAGGCGGCGTGCGACTGTTCGTGGCGCTTGAGGAGCGAGAGGACGTAGGGGATTACGTGCTGGGCTTTGTCATCTTGGATTCCTTCTGGGATGATTGCTGCTGCCATGGCTGGGTTCGAGGTGGACTATGCTATGTCACGGGTGAAGTACCTCAGCTTTTTGTGCAACTTCCTTGTGCACCTGAGGAGGGAAATTCTTCAGGGAGGAAAATAGTCTGGTAGATGTTCTCCTGGGACGGACTTTTCTAACTCGCAAAACATAGAAGTGGGGTTGACGAGAAGCATCGCAAGACGTGTGAGAAGCACTGCGCAGAGAAGGCGGGGTAGAAAGCTTGACAGTAGAGAAGCTGGTGAGGGTTCGACGACAGTGTTCTCGCATGCTAAGCGACGACGAGGTGTATCTCACCAAAGCCCCATAATGGCATGTGGAAGGTCTGATCAGAGGCACCCGTCAAGGCATCAGAGCCTTTCGGCACTGTCCTCTGTCACATGCTGTACTCAAGTCTGGGGGAGGCTGGAGGATTGTGGGGCGCCGGGAAGGTTTGGTAGGGCACAGACTGCCGGTACTGTTGCCGTCTTGATTCGCCGACGCCGAGGAAGGCACGATACCTCTTGAGTCACGTGAGAGAAAAGCATGTGCCTCGGCTTTCGAGGCAGAGGAAGCACAAGCCGCGAGGCCTGGAGAAGCCGGGGATTGAAGCGTCATGTGTTATTGCTTCAGCTTGTCCTTGTGAGCATTCCGTCTCCCATGTGCTGCTACTGACATTGACCTCTCCATCCATCTTGATATACACTTGAAGACTTGCACTGACGCATTGATTTTCGTCGGTGGCCTTGCTGATACGAAGACAATCTCCCTCCCCTCTCACCCCAGATCTAGTAGACGATGGTGCAGGAGCTGAGATTCGATAACCAGACCGTGGTGGTCACTGGTGCTGGTGGTGGTCTAGGGAAGCAATATGCTCTCTTCTTCGCCTCAAGAGGTGCAAATGTAGTGGTGAACGACCTCGGTGGTTCGTTCAAGGGCGAGGGCGCTGGCACAAAGGTTTGTCGCATGGTCTTGACTCTGCTGAATTTGTGCTTACAGACCTTCAGGCCGCCGATGTGGTCGTTGACGAGATCAAGGCTGCCGGAGGAAAGGCAGTAGCGAACTACGACAGCGTCGAACATGGCGACAAGATCATCGAGACTGCCATCAAGAATTTCGGCCGCATCGACATCCTGCTCAATAATGCAGGTATCCTTCGAGACGTTTCATTCAAGAACATGAAAGACCAAGATTGGGACTTGATCAACACAGTTCACGTTAAAGGTGCATACAAATGCGCCCGAGCTGCATGGCCACATTTCAGAAAACAAAAGTACGGCAGAGTCATCAACACTGCTTCTGCAGCAGGTCTCTTCGGTAGCTTCGGACAATGCAACTACTCTGCGGCCAAGCTTGCTCAAGTCGGTTTCACAGAAACACTTGCGAAGGAGGGTAGAAAGTACAACATCCTCTGCAATGTCATTGCACCAATCGCAGCCAGCCGGATGACTGCGACAGTCATGCCACCAGAGGTGCTTGAGGTCATGAAGCCAGAATGGGTCGTGCCACTTGTTGCTGTTCTCACCCACTCATCGAACACGAATACCAGTGGTTCCATTTTCGAGTGTGGTGGTGGCCACATGGCTCAGCTCAGATGGGAAAGAGCCAAGGGTGCTCTTCTCAAGGCCAATGAGACTTACACACCAGGCGCGATCTTGAACAAGTGGTCAGACGTGAACGACTTTTCCGAGTGTGAGCACCCAGATGGTGTTGCGGATATGATGACCAAGCTTGAACACTCCCTGAAGATGGGCGACAACGAACAGGGCGAAGACATCAGATATGATGGCAAGGTCGCCGTCGTCACCGGTGGTGGCGCTGGTCTTGGCCGGGCATACTGCTTGCAACTGGCTAAGCGTGGCGCCAAAGTTGTCGTCAATGACCTTGTCAACCCCGATGATGTGGTTCAAGAAATCCAGAAGCTGGGTGGTGAAGCTGTTGGCAACAAGGGCAACGTTGTTGATGGCGATGCTGTTATCAAGACTGCGATCGACACGTACGGTCGAGTCGACATCCTTATCAACAATGCAGGTATTCTCCGTGACAAGGCGTTCACCAACATGACCGATGAGCAGTGGGATATCATCCTAGACGTGCACCTGAAGGGCACGTATAAATGCACGAAGGCGGCTTACCCTTACATGCTCAAGCAGAAATATGGCAGAATTGTCAACACCACCAGCACGAGTGGTATCTACGGCAACTTCGGTCAGGCCAACTATGCCGCAGCGGTAAGTTTATACACATCCTGGATATAGAAGACAACACTAACATCCTCAGAAACTCGGCATTCTCGGCTTCTCTCGAGCCCTTGCTCTCGAAGGCAAGAAGAACAACATTCTTGTTAACACTATCGCACCGAATGCAGGTACTGGGATGACCCGAAGCATCATGCCAGAGGAGATGGTACAAGCATTCAAGCCCGACTACGTTGCCCCTCTCACTCTGCTACTAGTCTCAGACAAGACTCCAGAACCAGCAACAGGGCAGCTCTACGAGGTTGGCAGTGGCTGGCAAGCACAGACCAGATGGCAGCGATCAGGCGGTTATGCTTTCCCCATCGATGTCAAGCTGACGCCAGAACAAGTTCTCGAGAAGTGGAGCGTAATGACCAACTTCGACGATGGACGAGCTGATCACCCGAATGACCAACAAAGTGGTCTCAAATCAATCATGGCCAACCTGGAAAATAAATCGAACAAGTCCGGTGAATCTGGTGATTCCGGTGAGGACTACAACGCAGCCATCGAAAAGGCCAAGTCTGCCAAAGCAGAAGGCACAGAATTCTCTTACGATGATCGGGAAGTCGTCCTTTACAACTTGTCTCTCGGTGCCAAGCGAACACAACTACCTCTCGTTTTCGAAGGCAACGACGACTTCCAAGTCCTACCATCATTCGGTGTCATTCCCTACTTCGGCGCCGTGGCACCGTTCTCAATGGACGATATCGTACCTAACTTCTCACCCATGATGCTTCTTCACGGCGAGCAATACCTGGAGATCAGAAAGTTCCCCATCCCAACCAAGGCGAAGACACTGTCATATCCCAGTCTGGTTGAGGTCGTGGACAAGGGCAAAGCCGGAGTTGTGGTAACAGGCACTGTCACCAAGGACGCCAACACAGGGGAAGACCTCTTTTACAACGAGTCAACCGTGTTCATTCGTGGCTCGGGTGGCTTCGGCGGACCGAAGAAGGGCGGCAACAGAGGTCGTGCAACAACGGTCTACCAGCCACCCAAGCGTGCGCCAGATTCGGTTCGAGAGGAAAAGACCAGCGATGACCAGGCAGCCCTCTACAGACTAAACGGTGACAGGAACCCACTGCACATCGACCCTGAGTTCAGCAAGGTCGGTGGCTTCAAGGACCCAATCTTGCACGGATTGTGCTTCTTCGGCTTCAGCTGCAAGCATATCGTTGAGAACTATGGTCTGTTCAAGAATGTTAAGGTGCGGTTCGCTGGTACCGTGATACCTGGTGAGACTTTGATCACCGAGATGTGGAAGGAGGGTAGCACTGTCATCTTTCAGACGAAGGTTAAGGAGACTGGCAAGCTTTGCATAGCAGGTGCTGGTGCCGAGCTGTTGGGCCAACCGAAGCCGAAGTTGTAGATTTCGCGTAAGTAGCCTGAGTGTCTTCAAGCACTCCGAACACTATTAGCTCAGGAGTATGAGTGTGTATCAATGTTGAAATTTTCCCACCATGTGTGTGTGTCTTATCATAGGTATGGCTCTTTTGCTCGGAAAGACCTGGAAGGGGTCGAAGACGCTAAGTCTAAGCACGGATAGAAGCAACCTATATGTAGTATTTAGCTGCAAATTTCGCGCTAAATTGTGCTTTTCGAGCACACAGATTTCGCATCCGGCTCAATGGTCTAGGTAGGCAGCATTTCCTGCATCAACCACAAGGCAACGTCTAACATGTCCATCAGTCGTATGATTGTCGCTTCGGGTAACTCAACCACCTACCGGCCGGTAACGGCGGTACCACTGTGACAGGTCCCGGGTTCAAATCCCGGTTGAGCCCTCAACTCAGCGTTATCTTTTTGTGCTTTTTTAGCCTAGTAATAATGAATTGCCTTTCAAAGGGGCTGAGTGCGTTGTTATTCAGGTGGTAAGGTAGTCTTCGAACTGTTTGTGTTAGACCGAAGACGTGGCGCGGTGTTCCTTGCTAGATTCAGTGGAGCCTCCTCGGAAACACTGGATCTCAAATGATACGACATGTTTCTGGTCGTTCGTGATCAGTCGGACCTCACTTTTGGCAGGCGACATTCGCTGGCATCTGCACAGTATAGAATGCGTGGCATCCTAGATAATGTCTATTCTATCGACCGTTGAATCCTGTGATGTGGCGGTCGTCCTCATCGCCTAGGCGCATTCCCAAATCCGAATCCTCAACTAGACCTCCATTGTCGCCTCGCTCTACCTTGACCGAAGTCCTCCGTATCAACCAATTCCGAGCCAAGAATGCATCTTCGCCTGCCTTGCTGACTGAGAAGCAAGACGTGCAAGATGAAGCCATACAGCTGAATAAGGACCTTGCTGTTCTAGCCAATGTCTTTCCTGACGTGAAGTACGACTGCCTGCGCGAGATACTTCGAAGGTTCGACGGTGATAGTCGGCTCGAGATATGCACGGAGCAATTGTATCGCTACAAAGCTGAGTGGTCAAACGGCAGGAAGCAAGTGCCACCGCGAGAGCAGGATGAGCCTATAGCTGCTGAAGACCAATTCCGGACTGAGCAATACAAGAATGCTTGCGCTCATTTACTGTACAAGGAGTTCACCTCGCTGAATAGGAGTGCTATTGATGCCGTAAGGGCTGAGGTCAACGACACGTATGCCAACGCACGATCCGTGCTGCATGAGATTGCTACCAAATCTTGGAGAGCGACTCTGCAAGCTCTTTTTCGTAGACGGAAAGACCGGGATACTGTTCCAGCCTTTCTTTGGGAGAAGGGCAGGTTCGGCCGGGAGATTGCACCATGTGGGAGTATCGAGCTTGACAACGAGTTGGAAGACCTCTTTCTCAAACCACTCCGAGATGTGGAGGTGGCCTGTCAGACGGAGCAAGACCATGAACTTGCTGTGCAGCTGAACGAGAAAGAGGCACAGAAGGCGCAAGCACTGTACGAGTGCCAGATCTGCTACAGTGATGTCACTTTCGAGAACATCTCGGCGTGTACAGCTGAAGCACATATAGTGTGCCTCGAATGTGTCGGGAAGTCTCTTCATGAGGCAATCTTCGGCCAGAACTGGGCTCAAACTGTCGACCCTCAACACAGCACGTTGAGGTGTCTCGCGCCTACCGATCCGCAATGCAATGGCCACATCCCATCAGACCAGCTCAGACAAGCTATCCTCCTCGAAAAGTCCGGCAAAGAACTCTGGGTCAAATTCGAAGATCGCCTAGCCGAAAAGGCCATTTTCGACTCCCTACTCTCTCTCGTCCGATGCCCTTTCTGCTCCTATGCCGAAGCCGAATCAACATACGACTCCAAATCGGCCCGGCAGATCCAGTGGTCCTGGCGCCCCATCCCGACCCACTACAAAGTCTTCGCCATTCTAACATGCGAATTCCTCCTTCCATCCCTCCTCTTCCTGATCATCCTCCTTCGAATCATCCGACCATCTCTCCTGTCAAACCTCTTCTACACATCCCTCGCCCACCTCGCGCAAGCCCGCCACACAACGCGCTTCCGCTGCCGAAACCCAACCTGCAAACGCACCTCCTGCCTCAAATGCTCCAAACCCTTCCATGACCCCCACACCTGCCACGAACCCCTCCTCATGTCCCTCCGCCAATCCGTCGAAACAGCACGCACCCTCGCCATCAAACGCGTCTGTCCCCGCTGCGGCACCTCCTTCGTCAAGTCCTCCGGCTGCAACAAGCTTACCTGTGTCTGCGGGTACAGCATGTGCTACCTCTGCCGGAAGAACATCGGCAAGACAGGCGAGAACGAGGGCGCCGAGGGCTACAGGCATTTCTGTGAGCATTTTCGGCCCGCGGGGGGAAAGTGCACGCAGTGTGAGAAGTGCGACTTGTACAAGGGTGAGGAGGAGGATGTGCTCGTTAAGAAGGCTGGTGAGGAGGCCGAGAGGGAGTGGAGGAGTAGGGAGGGAGGGAAGATGACTGAGGTTGGGAGGCGGGAGGTTGAGGGGTTGAGGTTTGATCATGATGGCGTTGTTGGTCGGATGGGGGTTTGGAGCAGATTTCGGAGGGGGGAGTGGACGGTGCAGGGGTGGAGTGATTGGGTTGTTGGGCGCGTTGTGGTTGTTAGAGTATGAGGTGTTAGTGCCATAGGTGCTGTAGACACAGAGACGACAAGCATCGATATATCTTCAGAAATGTGACCCTTTGAGCATAGCATAACAGGTATTACTAGCTAAATCCAAGGGTGATAGAGAACGGAGCGAAACCTGCTCCTGAACTCATCGATCACTGCAGTTCTGATTCCATTCGACAAAAGACTAGCGACACAAGAGTAAATCTCTGTTCATAGCCTCGCCTGCAATTTCTCGACAGTATCTCCAAGCGCGTACTCCTCCTTAAACTGCTTACTCCTGACCTTCTGCGCGTCATCAGGATTGACATATCTCGCTTCAATAGCAGGGTTGTACCCAACACCGCTGCTCTTCGCGATCTCCTCCGCACTGGGGCTAGCATCAGTGTTCTTCTTCCCGTCGGCTCGCTTGTAGACGTTCACTACAACAGCGCCGCCGAGACCAAGGTTATGCTGTAGCGCGACGTCCGAGTCCTTTGCCAGACGGCCGTTGTTGGCCCAGCCCCTCAGTTGCCAGACTAGCTCTGCGCATTGCGCGAGGCCCGTCGCGCCGAGCGGGTGGCCCTTGCTGATTAGGCCGCCGGAGGGGTTGATGATGGGCCCGTTGCCGCCGTAGGTGATGTCGCCGGCGCGAACCATCTCGTGGGCCTTGCCTGGCTCGCAGAAGCCGAGGCCGTCGAGCAGGATCAGCTCGTTCGTGCTGAAGCAGTCGTGCAGCTCGCACACCTTGATGTCCTTGGGCGTGACGCCGGCCTCTTTCATCGCGGCCTTGGCGCATCGCGCCGTCATGTCGAAGCCTACGAGGTCCATCGCGCTCTTGGAGTAGAGTTGCGGCGAGTCGGTCATGAGTTGTTGACCGGCCATGAGGATGGCTTTGCTCTTGAGGTGGGGTCGCGCGTCGAGGAAGGATTGCGAGCAGATGACTGCTGCGCCTGCGCCGTCGGAGGTGGGACTGCATTGCAGTTTCGTGAGGGGTGGGTGGATCATGGTGCTGTTGAGGATCTCTTCGAGGGTGTATTTCTGCTGGAATTGGGCGTAGGGGTTTCGTTGCGAGTGTTCGTGGGAGATGCGGGCGATTTCGGCGAAGTCTTCTGCTTTTGCGCCGTATCTGATGGATGTGTTAGTGATTGTGCTTCTTTGAGTTGGAGAAGTATGTCCTTACTTGTCCATGTATTCCTGTCCGGCATTGCCAAAGTACTGGGCATTTCTGGGACTGTCATGTTTGCCGTGAGTGTCCTCCATCATTGCTGTGCTGAGGCCCATGGGGCTGGGTCTGTCGCTCCACACACTCTTGATACTGCCGGGGCTCATCTGCTCGAAGCCGATGACGAGCACACAGTCGACGGCACCATTCCTGACTAATGTTCTGGCCATGTGCAGACCGGTAGAGCCAGTGGCACAAGCATTGTTCGTGTTGTAGATTGGAATCGTGCTCATGCCAAACTGGTAGAAGATGCGTTGGCCGGACGTGGTGTCACCGTAGCAGTAGCACGCGATACCGGTCTCGACATCATCGTATGTGATGCCAGCATCAAGCATAGCCTTCGCGCCTGCCTCGAAGCCGAGCTCGGGGTACTCTCGTGTTCGGCGAGGCTTGAGGAACTTGGTCAGGCCGACGCCGACCACATAGGCGGGTGTTGTACCACGAGGTGCCATTATTAGTGTAGAGGGATAGATATATGTTGTGATGATGGTGTCTGAGTGTTGAAACGCCAGACAATTCCTTATGAAGCTCACATCGTGTTCGTGTTCGGCTGTGCGAGGCCTCACAGAAATCTGAAGAGCGACCTCCGCAGTTTGAAGCCGAGGCAGACGGCCTTGACAGCGCGGGAAGATAGCGGATCTCGGAAGTGGAGAGCCGATGCTGCTTACCTAACCAGGTCCTCCAGGTGAAAAAGCAGCGCGTGAGCTGGTTGGCCTGAAGACTGGGAGCTATTGACCTGAAAGGTGGAAACATCCCTTGCACGAACCAACATCTCATTGAAGGAGACGAGAAAGCCAGACAGGGCTTAGGTTCGCCGGTCATTTACGACGACGACATCGATGCGGCGACTCTGTCCGAAAGGTCCTAGAGCCAACATATCAAAGGGGGCTGTCGGCGCAGAAGAATCGAAACCTCGTACACTTCACACAGCCTCCAGGTCCACTCGACGATATGCATGATGATCTTAGAGATCCTCTTTTCGGGCTGAAAGGTATTTCAGGGTGACCGTGAGGCTCAAAAAGCAACGCTTGCCTGCCAAGACTTGAATCCACTATGGCAGATCAATGGAATCGCCAAGGATGTCCAATTCACCATGGTTGTTTAGTATCTCCTTCCGCAGCTGCGTGAACGCGAAGAACAAATTGAGCTTGTCTTCTAGGTAACATCAGATTGCGACAAGAGCTTCTAGCCGTCTTGGGCTCGTGCCACCCGTAACATCGAGTGATCCACCACAAAACACGTTTGGCACTGAGCTGGTCGAGTCCCGGAGCTTCAGTACTCGAGCAAGACCGCTCATCCCGCTATCGACAATGCAGTCTCAGTCTGAAATTCAGGGAGTGGCCACCGAGCTCCTAGCATCGAAAGGTCTCCGCTTGATATCGTGCAACTCGGTCCAAACTCTATGGGCAGGGTACGGACACATATGTCAGATCAAAGCGTGTTCGAACAATACAGGAGTCTCGCAGTCGCTGATGTTCAAGTATGTCTCACCGCCATCAAGTAAAAGCAACAAGAACGTGCGGTCGCTGGACGAGGGTCACATCCGTAAAATTCTCTCATACCAGGTGGAGCAGTACTTCTACACCTATCTCGCCCCTCAGATGCCGAACGAAATCGCTGTGGCGTCATGTCTTGCGAGTGTAAACACGACTGCAAAAGGGGCTAACACGATTGGTATGGTCATGAACGACCTACGGGATTCTTTCCCAGTAGCAGGTGAGAAGAGAGCCGAGCTCAATGGGACTCAAGTGCACGCTGCGCTGAAATGGCTGGCAGACTTCCACGGCTTCTGGTGGTCAAGGGCCGATGAGGTCAGGCGCGCCGCACGTGTCCGTCCGCCGCTAGAACACTTCAAACAGCACAAGAGCACCGAACTTGGACCTCAAGCTGGCATCTGGCTCAATGGCGGTTATACGTATCTTGCCACGAGGCGCAAAGAATACGATGGACTGAAGATGGACGAAGACTCGGAGTGGTCTTCTGCTCTCTGCGAGCCCGGTGGGTCCGGCGAGACCAGCGTCGCTGAGCTAGCAGCGGGGTTCCTGTGCTCCTTAGCAGTGCGAGAATATCAGACGCTCATCCACGGTGATGTCAAAAGTGAGAACCTGTTTACCACCATAAAGGGTGATGCACTAGCATTCTTCGACTTCCAATATGTCGGTCTCGGACTTGGTGTCTGTGACCTTGCGAAACTCTTCACTTGCTCCATGCCATCGGGGATGCTCGTAGATGACGACGAGGCCCTTCCCATAGCCTCGACACTCGAAATGCAGCAGGGTGAAGAAACACTGCTTCATAAGTATCACGACCAGCTTCAACGGACGTCGGGCAAAAGGTACGGTTGGAGCTTGTTCCTGAGACACTGGGAGACTGCGCTTGTCGACTGGTTGCGATTCCAAGCTAGCTGGGGATTCTGGGGGAACAGTGAGTGGCTCGAAGCAAGGGTAAGGTCGATACTGGAAGATGCGGAGTGGCTGGCCTGGATCAAAAGTGCTTACACAGCATCAGAGAGGGACTGGCGGGATTGAATCAAGCTTTGGCTAGCCCGATGTGTCGGTGGCCACCCGACGGACATGGTGGAAATGAAGGGAATCTATTAATCCTCAGGTACGCTGGCGTTAACAGCGTTCAGCACGATACATGTATACGCATATATCCCAACGTAATTCGTAATCGCAATAACCCCATCTTGACCCAACGCGTCTTTCGCCTTGTCGAAGATCTCTTGATCTAGTGGGCCCTTTTTCTCCGCTAGGGCATATGAAAGCTCGTACGCTGCCTGACACTGCTCGTTCAGCCCGTCTGGCTTCTCACCCTTGGCCAGAGATGAGATCACATCTTGACTCAAGGACGTCTTGTCTGCGGCGACTCGTTCGTGCGAGTATAGCTCGTAGCCGCATTTGTAAACTCCGCCGACTGTCAATATGGCTATCTCGCGCACGGCAGGTGTCAGCTCTGCAAGTTGAGCGATGGCGCCGAGAAACTCGAAATATGGCTTTGCGAGAGAAGGATATTTGACTAGCGTGGCGAGTGGACCGATCAGTGCTCCATCGTCGTTCTGTGTCTTGAAAGTGTCGTTCAGGCTTGGGCCGAAGTAAGCTTGTAATGAGGATACTAGGAAGTCGTGAGCTGTCTTCTGTGCTGAGTGAAGATCCGCTGGTGAGCTAGGGGGGACTCGGTCTTGTGTCATGGTAGACGTGGTCCGAGGTCTATCGTACCGCAGGCGACGTTGAGCGAGACAACCACTGGTCTTCTTGTCTCTGATCTTGCTTTACCAAGGAACGAGCACGTGTCGTTCTCAATTTCTCGTATTTCAGTATGTATATCAAATTCTAGTTCAGTATGTCAAGGCATGCACGAAAGTAGATGAGTTCTTACTATGGGCCTGTTATTGCTCCAATCCTACTTGTATCATACTAGGTTTCGTGTCCTCATTGGTACGACCCCTCATAGCAGCAACAGTGAGCTCAAATACATCTCCCTGATTGGCAGGCCGGAACGTGTATAATGGGGATTGTAGATATGCGAATGGTCATAGACATGTGATAGACGTGAGTGGGGAGAAAGTGGCATCAATGCAGTGTCACAACCGATAAAAAGCTGAAAGAGGATGGGCATGCCCCATAAATCCGGGCATACAAAACGTCTGGACTGCGGCAAAAGAACAAAAAAGTACTGAGCATCTGTTTTCAGATGTAGTCTCATTAGGAGTTGAAGGTTTCGACACCTGCCTGTGAATTTGTTAGGACCGAGTTGATGTCTGAAGATCAGATTTGTACTTACAGGATTCGAACCTGCGCCTCCGAGGAGACTGCCTAAGCAGCTCTGAATGAATTCTCAAACAATAGCAGGGCAGCGCGTTAACCACTCCGCCAAAGTGTCCGAACAACTGCAATGGTAGTGGGCTACCGATTTGTGGTGGTTGTTGGCTCGAAATGTGTTTTTGACCTATATATTCCATTGCATTGGGGCTGCGGGGAAGCAATTGTCTTGCAATTGTCCGTACTTCATCGGTGCCTTGGTTCTTGAGTCCGTGTTAGTGCCTAGATGCTCTGGTGTTCTGCCCGCCACCTCGGTACGTAGGGGTGCACTGGCATACCGTGCATCAATTCTATATTTGGGGGTTTGTGCCGTGGAGATTAATGGTTATTGAAAATCTCTGAAGCACATCTGCAGAATCCATTCAGCCTGACCGATATAGCTGGGAACTCAGTGGTGCACTACCATGCTCGAAATTCATTTGTGGATTGGACTAACTACAATAGCATCTGATGAATTGCTTACTGCACCAAGGCGACTACGAAGAAGCAGCAGTACACAATTAGCTATGAGCCGTCCCCCCTCAAACCCCTCATGCTATCAGCTTCGCTTGGCGCAGTTGTCGCGCTTTCTGTCAACGACTCAGTATCCGTTACACTTTCCCAAGTGACACGCACAGTCGTGTTCTTCGTGACCACGTTCATGTTGTCCACCGTGTCCCCAGGTTTGCCAACGACTCTAATGTCAGCCTCAACATCTTCTGAATCTCTCTCGTCTAGCCGTTGTGAGGCCCTTCCACGCGCGTTGTGTGCTGGCGAAGAAGTCCCGCCAGAAACCCAGGCGTGATATAGTTGATCTCCGTTCAGGTATCTCCTATTAGTGCTGGCTTCATCCAAGGTATCCGATACAGTGCGATCGAATTGGTTCTGCTTCTGGCTGGTGAGAATATTGCCATTAGCCAGGATCATAGTTCTAGCAAGGCTCCTGTGCTGCGGACCTCCGGTGCCGTCGTCTTTCCCGTTGATTCCACCTAAATTAGCATTGTGACTTCTCTTATGGCTGTAGCTCGCTCCCTGTCCAGGCGCGCTCGCAACCTTACTAATCATATCTGCCATACTCAGCTCAATATTCAGCTTAACCATGAAGCACAACGGGTGAAATTGGACATAGATGAGCTGATTTGCCATACTCATCATCCCAATCAGAAGCACGTCCATCGACAAACTGACGAAGACGATAGACATGTTGAACGTGTACAGCGGCGTGTACTTCGTCATTCCGGTCTTGATGAGTTTGGTCTTGACGAGATAACAGAAGTAGAAGTTTAAGGTGGCGTCGAGGAGGAGATATATGGCTTTTTCGCAGCGGTCAAAGATGTTATTGATTTCGATGTATGTCTGCGAAATCTGGAGACGGGCTGGGATCCAGATGCAGTAGACACCGATATTGATGACCAGGATGATGGCGCAGGAACCCCATTTGACCATCCAAGCGCGGCGGCGGGAGATGATGAGGAGGGAGACTCGGTTGACGATGATTTGTATCAGCAGATGGAGCTCGATGCACCACAGGGTTACTGCTGTCAAGAAGAACGCAAAACTGAAGTATGTTCAGTCAGCAAGCGGCCTTGACGTTAGTTACTGAGCTGAAGGCACATACCTAGGTGGAATTGTTCCATTCATGTACAGCCACGACAGAACGCCAAACACCGTATTCACGAGCATCTCGAGCCAGATCATGAGCACATATCCTGTAACACGACCTGTTCTCCGCCAAATCTTCAGTGTCTGTGTTGCTGCTTTGACTGCTGTGAGAAACGTGAAACCTAGCTGGAACCCCCAAGCTATGGACGCGACCTTGATGTCGCCGAGCGACAATTCTGCAGCAACGAAATGTTTGGGCACGAACAATGTCCCCATGGTGGCAATCCCGCATGAGAGAACTGCTGCGGATCTGGCAAGCAGTAGGTGACTTCTAAGGAAGGCAGGTTGAGGTAGCTGTGCGGGTCGACGGTGAGAGAGATCCAGGAACACCTAAACAAGGAGGACAAGTTTGAACGAGGACAAGTTTGGAAGCTGTTTGCGAGGGAAGCTTTGAGCAAAAGTCAATACTCAGAACCTTGCTACATCCGTTTGTCGAGTTACCCCGATGTGTTTCATCAGGCGCAACACGTTGGATTTGAGGTAGACGCCGCGAATAAAACCCCAAGATGAACTTCAGGCGCTGGTAGGCCATATCAGAGGACAATGTGACCCAGGACTGTAAGTAGCTAGAATAATGTTTCAAATCTGGAACATGCATCAGGTGAACCCAAAGTCTTGATCTTAGCATCGGTCTGCCCGCTGTTTGACAGTTCGGCGGAGGAGCAGTAACTGACATGAATCATCCCTGTAACTTCAAGCCCTTGTGCTCACATTATGATGGTTGATGCATGGAGTCGTGCCGATCTGGCAGAAAATAGGAGGATGGGAATTCTGTCGAGTCGTAGCCGTTTGGGGCGAGTAGATCGTAGCCCATTCCCACACTCCAAAGCATATCATCTTGGCCCCACCCACCATACGAGTAGCCCGACATTGCGGTCAGAGGCATTTCGTAGCCTTCTGAGCTCAATGTCGGGTCATTGTTCTGACCCGTGGTGTATTCAGGACTGGAATGCATGCTTGGGGTGAGGACGGTGCCCGACTGTGTACGACGAGGACCGTTGGGTCTTGACAACACTGATCTTGGCGGAACGCCATTGTGAGCACCCTTGCCCCATTGCTTTAAAAGGCGTTCAAAGCCGCTGGCCATGCTGAACACCATGTGGTTGGCTCCGGCTTTGCAGCCTCGTAGCGTTCTGATCATACCCTCAATAAGAGGTTTGGTTTGCGTTTCAGGGTCGATGTTCACACCAATGGTATGCCACTTGTGTGCGATCTTCATAAGAAAGACCGCTGCAAATGCTATCATCGAATGCAAATACAGTGGTATGCCAACCAAACTCTCTTTGTACCTTACCTCCTCCATAGTGTATTGCAAGATGAAGTGTGCGGCATCAATCGCTCTGGATGCTAATGGTCGAAGACTGGTGGGCAGGTCATCTAGCCGTTCGAGTGGTCGCCCTCGTAATGCCAACGAATTCAGAACAAGCTCGGTGAAGCCGTGGTGCAATATTACACCTTTCGCAGGGTAGTCACCGACATACTTGTCCCGAGACAATGCGTCGCGCCAGTGATCTCTCCAGCTTCGAGTCTCGTCGGTGAACCTCATGTGAGTCAGCAAAGTCGCATCATCGCTGCCCATCATCCTGTCGGGCTCAAGGCCGAAGACTTCGTAAGCCTTGCTCAATATCACAAACAAGCTGACTTGCGAGAGCAGTCGACGGTCTGAAGGCATAGCTGAAGGATTGTTGACGAAGACGCTGTATTCCCTAATCGGCAATAGCTCGGCCGTGACCGGCGGGCGGCCGTACGCGATGCTGAAATGATGGTCAAGAACGTACAGCAGATACCACACCCGTGCTTTCTCCATGTGCCCAGCTCGTTCGGCTTCAGTCAGCCCTGGAGTGTAGAACGCTTTGTAAAAGGCGTGATGCAAGTTTAGCTCTGTGGCCATACGTATGCAGAGACCAGAGAGCTTCCAGCTTAGGTCTGGCTGCCAGAAAGCAGCTATGCAGAGACCACGAACGTCGTCCAGAGTATGAAAGCGGTCGAACATGGCGGTCGACACTAGTTCCAAGAATTGCTTGTGACATATGGCGTGAATCGCTTCTTTCCCAGGCACATGTAACGCGCTGACAAGCATGAGGGCAGTAAACAGAACGGTTGAAGATTCCCGGATGCTTATCAAAGAGATGTCCTCGGGTATGGTTGTGTTAAAGAGATATCGCGACAAGGACCGCTTAAAACTGGACACGGAGTCAGTATGCATAGTGTGAAGCTGAGACTATACCCACAGCTGGAGAAGCTCTTCTGCATCGGCAATCGACAACAGGTTTTGGGAGACCATATCCGTCTCCATTCGGCGCTTTGCGTTTCGCTTTCTGGGATTGGGGCGTCGCAAACGAGTCCTAAGACTGCCTAGCTGAGTAGCTTCGTACAGACTGCCCATAGGTGCTGGTGCTATGTTCTTGTCGTCCTCGAGCGGTTCTCTGGAGTTCTCCCGGGTGGTCTGAAACTCTGAAGCAGGCTGCAGCTTTTGAGGTTGCGAGGGCTCGCCTTCTGACGCATTGGCATAAAGATCTAGAGCCGGCATCTGAAGCTTGAACAACACATCTTCAAGTGCTCTTTCAATTTTCTGGATGGTGGGATGTGTGCCACTGAGATCGAGTCAGTCGAGTTCGAAGTGGAAGTCCCAAGGCAAATGTAACTATACCCTTCTTCACCTTCAACAGCGATGCGCAACCGCCTAGCATTAATGCACTCTATGCCGAGCCTTTGGCATCTCGAGCAGCCGGTAAGGCCACGTTCCCAAGCATCACATTTTACCTTGAGCTTGCGACATGCGACACAGGCTCGACCTTTTCGAGAGGGCTGCTGTTGCTCGTTGGCCGGTGAGGTCGCACCTGAACTCAGCTTCTGTCGCTTGCGAGGCGAGTCTTCACCCTCGTTGATGGTGGAAACGCGTCTCACGTGTCCTTTTGGCCGCTCAACGTGACGAGGTGAGATTTGATTGTCCTCGTTAGAAGCTTGTTCTTGTTTCTCCATTACGTGTAATAATTGAATTACTGGACATCGGCATCAACGCCGTGTCGGTGGAAGCTCGAGCGGCGCACGGAAGGAGGCAACAGCGACGAAAAGGCACTTTACAAAGAAACAAAGGTTCGACCTTCTAATCCCACATGCTCGAACGGAATAATCTGGAGTGGTCTTGTGAGAGCACGCCCCAACCAATAAAGGTGGGGAAGGAGCGACAGTAAATTACCGCGAGCTACTCTTGGTCGATCCTGGATCTTTCCTACAAAGCGATGTTTCGCCTGAGCTGCCACAAATCTAAGGCTGCCATCAACAGAAGAACCAGGATCCGAGCAAGTAGAGTACATTATTACAGGCGTTGGGAACGAGAGTTTTCGATAGCGCCAAGCATCATGGGTACGAGTTCTTTGAATACGGTTTCTGAGCTCCTGGTATGTTGTATAGGTAGTTCTAATGCTAACAACACAATAATGCTCGATCCATCACCACCGCAGAATGCATTCCACATGAGTTCCTATGGCCATCGACTTCGTCCCTTGAGCTTGAATAAATCACGTGTATTGCATTCCAGTGGTGATATTGCCGTACAATGCTCGAAACATGTCAATAAAGTAGTTGTATCGAGGCTTCCAGTTCCCAGTCTTGCCAGCGCGTGGAACCGTCCTTCGATCCATCGCGCTGTTTACATAGGTTGACTTCAGTGGCAAGAGCGGCACATTCTCCTTGTCCATCTTCTGTTCCTGGTCAGGCGTCAGATACGGTGTCGCACTCTTCCGGCCACTGGCTTCCATTGAGTTCATCATCCGCGTGGCAAGGCGAGCGCTAGCATCTGCTGCCAAAGTCCAAGATGCATTTGCATAACCAATGACGTACCATAAGTTGGGTACGTCTTGCAGCATGGCACCTTTCCACATGAACTTGTCTGCGAGGTTTAGTTGCTTACCGTCCACAGCGATTTGAGCACCACCGCCGACTTGCATCTTCAAGCCCGTTGCTGTGATGATGATGTCCGCTTCGAGTTTCTCTCCAGATCTCAATATCATGCCATCTTCAGTCACGGTTTGAATATGATCAGTCTTGATATCAGCCTTGCCGTTCCGATATGCTTCAAAGTAATCACCGCCAGGCGTGACGCACATGCGTTGTTCCCATGGGTTGTATGCAGGCTTGAAATGTGGGTCGACGTCAGTACCACCCGGTAACTGTTTCATGGTGCCTTTCCTCAAAACCTTCCTGGCGGCGTTGGGGAAGTAGATGCAGAAATGGTACATGAGTTGGCTCATCACAATGTACTTGAACCGGACGAGGCGCTTAGAGATGTACGTAGGCAAGTACTCCTTGACCCAAGCGTCCGCTGCGTCTCTTGCCGGCAGAGTGAGTAAGTAAGAGGGACTCCTCTGGACTTGAGTGACCATCTCTGCCTTTTTGGCTAGATTGGGGAGCAAGGTCACAGCAGTTGCGCCACTCCCAACAATGATAATCTTCTTACCAGTGTAATCGAGGTCCTCGGGCCAGAATTGTGGATGGATGACCTGTCCCTTGAAATTGTCAAGGCCAGGTATTCGAGCTTCGAGGGGGTTTTTGTAGTCATAGTAGCCGGTGCCCATGATAATGTACTTGCATTTGTACGTTGAAGTCTGACCTTTGTGCTCGACTTCCATAGACCATCTGTGCTCTGTGGTGCTCCAATTGAGTTTGTTGACAAAGTGCTCATATTGAATTTTCTCGTCGATATGGTGTTTCTTGACAGTCATCTGAAGGTAATCCCGAATGAGGTCCGCTTCAGCGATGGCGCTCGGCTGGTTCCATGGCTCCCAAGAGAATCCAAAGGTATACAGGTCGGAATCTGACCGGATACCTGGATACTTGAACAGACTCCAGGTGCCTCCGAGCTCGTGCCTACCTTCAAGTATCGTGTATGAAAGGTTGGGAGATCTATTTTGTAGATGGTAGCCTGCATTAATGCCAGAAATTCCTGCGCCAATCACAATCACATCAAGGTTTCTTGGGGGCTCTTTTTCGAAAGACATCGCTGCGATATTGGAATGTGACAACCGCGGATCTGACGAGGGCTAGAATAGTAGAATAAGTTGTGTTAAGTAGCCCTCAAAAGATAGAATCATGATACAAGTAATCAATAATGACGGCCTAGAACCGAACGCCGAGACGACGGCGGATCTCAGGTTCGGTGGTTGTTCATTCCTAGCCTAGCAGCACGAAGCCCGATCGTGCCGAGGCTCTGTTGACCAATCCTGATGGACTAACTTATGCTTCTTCATGTGCGCTTGGTGTTTAGTCCTTCGTACGGGACAGCTGACGTTATTGCCACTGCAGTGCTACTTCATCGGATTAACGGCTGAGTAACGGGACTTGTCTTTTTTGACTCTATAGCTAGGCTTGTTAGATATTCGCCGAGGTCGCGCTTTCTGACCAGTTCTGGTTTTTGCTACGAGATTTAATCCACTGTCCGGATATTTGCCACAGTCGTAGCATTCGAGTTCTACCATCAGCCCATTCCCTGAGCAGCCCCGGTTGTGGAATCCTCGTCCGGGGTTCCTTCTACGTACAAGTAGGGTTCGGTCGAGAGCGTCAACGGCCTCGCCAACGAGAAAACCCGCTGTGAGGCTAGTACTGATATAGACTGGTAATGGTATGCTGTAAGTGGTATGTAGGTCGGTAAGACTGGTGGGGCCAAGTCGGAAGTAGATGTAATGACAGGGTCGCACTTGCCCAACCTGGAACACCGCCAGCAGGTCAATAATACCTAAAGCTTCGGCACTCGGCAGCCTCGGGAAGTCGATCTGCCAAGGCTTCACTGCCAGTCATCTCCAGCACCCTCCGGACAAACAACATGGCCGCTGCTGCACGCTTACCACCAGACCATTTTAGGTCAGCGACCGCCCGTCTTGTGTGTCCGGGGGGTGCTCCAGGTCGCTGTTGAAAACCTAGTGTGGCTTACCTAACCCTAACAATGACCTCGAAGCACTTGTTCAGCAATGCCCGTATCTTCACAGCGTGCGGGGATAATCTGAGCACTGGCGAGAATTGCTTGTTGGTCAGTGATGATCGCATCGAGTACGTCGGGCGGATAGATGACAGTGCTGTACGGGAAGCGAGACAGGTAGGTGTCCGAGAGCATGATGTTGGCGGATGTCTCATCTCCCCTGGTTTCTTCGATGGCCACATGCACATCTTACCGTTGGAAATTCCCTTATGCCCATAAGCCTTGAGCATTGCAAGGAGCTCGATGACATCCGTAGGCCATATGTGAGGTGCTGCAGCACGGCCAAAAGCACAACGCCTGCTCTGTCTGGGGTGGATGCATTCAATGACGGAGGGCAAGGCTCTAGCCAGTGACATTGACGACCTTGATGAATGATCGATCTTCATCTATGCCAGAGATCTTCACTCAGCGTGGGGCAGCACTGCTGCGTTGAATGAGATGAACGTAGCAGACATGCCCAATCCAGACGGCGGTGAGATCTTACGTGATGAGACTGGCAAAACGACTGGTCTCATGTCTGAAGCTGCGGGGATCAAAATCGTCTGGCCACATCTGGCCAGAGTCGCGGGCCGGGAAGAGAAGCTTTCTCAAATGCGTGAAACAATTCGCACCTACAATGCAGCAGGATATACTGGTATCATTGAGCTGGCTACCGATGAAGAGATCTGGTCGTTACTGTCCGAGCTGCATTCTTCTGAGGGTCCTCTGACACTCCATATTGCGGCACATTGGCTGATTAAACCATCCAAGACTAAGGCTGAGAACATTGCACAAGTTGATCGAGCGATCGAACTACATAAGAAACATGATCTAAAGTCTAGCCCCAACCTGCGAATAGCCGGGATCAAGATCATTGGAGATGGTGTCGTGGACGCTTGTACAGCCTCGCTCTGTGAGCCGTATACTTCTCCATCTGTGAAGATTGACCCAATCTGGACTTATGAGCAACTGCTGCCGGTAGTACAGCATGCTGACGCAGCAGGCCTTCGGTGTGAGTTACATGCCATTGGAGACAACGCGGTCGCTCATGCTGTTGAAGCCTTGTCGGCCTTGGGTAAAGGCAGAGATCGTCGCCATCGCATTGAGCACCTTGAGCTCTCCTCGCCAGATGATGCCCAACGGCTGGGCGAATATGGTATTACTGCCTCGATACAGCCTGTGCATACAGCCTGTGCATACAGCCTGTGCATGCTGATCTAGCTATCTTCAGAGCCTGGCCACAGCTTATTGGCGCAGAGCGATGCAAGCGGGCCTTCGCTTACAAGGAGTTTGCAGAGGGAGGAGCACCACTTGCCATCGGCACGGACGCACCTACCGCACCGCACCTGCCCCTCGGAAACCTGTACACTGCCACCACTAGAAAATTAGTAAGGGAAGAGGAGTCAACCGAGACTGTCAATGAGAATTTTAAGCTGAGCTTAGGTCAAGCATTGAGAGCCGCGAGTGCTGGGACGGCGTACAGCTGCTTCGCGGACGGGCAGGTAGGCACACTCGAGACAGGGAAGTTAGCTGATTTCGTGATAATTAACCTGGATTGGGATGCGCAACATCTGCTAAATGGGCAGGTAGAAGAGATGGTTTGCTGGCAGACGTATTTACAAGAGAGTGTAGGTGGGGAAGCCAACCGTGCTCCGGTTGGACCCTGCACGTGATCAACGTGTCGCGCTGGCTAAATGACGTATTTCTGCATTTGTTTTCAGATTCACAAACTGATCGTCCCTACTCGTGCCTGATCCTTCGGCCAAGCTGAACTTTAGCTACATGGTCATCGCTGTGAAACATTGTCATCATGAAGCACCGACTATCTGCCCTCGCTAAACAGATCAACGGCAGCCAGTCAACGAAGAGTCCATCAGCATTCCAACCTGCAGTACAGGCGCACATTGCCGAGCTCGCCGAGCAGTTCTCATACCACAATGCTCGACTACAGCTACCTGTGACCAGGTCCTTCTCCTCAAGTCCTCTCCGCCACGTTCAAAACCGTGTCCAGCCTTCCATCCGGCGCCCAGCAGACTTCCACACCCTCCTACAATCCGCCTCTTCCACGAACACCCTCCTGCTAGTCCTCTTCAAGACGATTACCTGCCATTCCTGTAGCTCCATTACCCCCCTTCTCGAGTCCGTAGTACAAACCCGACCAGTTCCATCTGCTGGTGACAGATTCAGCTCCATCGCGTTTGCAGAGCTTGAGCTTGACTCTCCCGAACGCGACGAAGGAGGTGGCCGAGGATGGACGACCATGTACGATGCTGGCATTGAATATGGTGTACGAAGTGTGCCAACGTTGATTGGCTTCGGTGGCAGAAGAGCTGATCGGATTACTGATCGGCTGGCTGATGAGAAAAAGCTTAAGGACAAGCAATATATGCAAGACTGGATCGACGAGGTGATGAAGCAGGGTGATCCACATCCCAGTCAGAGCAAGGGCCTGTTTGCCTGGTTGTTCCGTGGCGGCAGCTGAGAGCCGTGGGCGCGCTGACGACGAATCATGTAGGCGCATCGATTGTCGTCTGCGCTAGGGTATGAAGAACGTTCAAAGTAAAAAAGCATGATATCCAGCGATGAGCTCTTTCGATACTGTGGATACTGGGACGACATAAAAAAGAAGGAAACCTTTGCAAAAAGTGGCGATAATAGGGAACACGTGCCACTGACGAGCAGTTAACAGCTACAGACTCAACGCCATTAGTCCTGGTGCAAGCACAGATTTGTTATTCATCCAGCAACTCATAACCGACCAACGATACCGTTTGCTTCGCTCATTCAACCATCCAAGCAAGAGCAAATGGCTGATCACCTCTTGTCAACCGCCTCACGTTTACTCGCACTTCCGCCGTGGCACCTGGTACATTTGTCCAGTACACCTGCTGGACGTTGTTCCTCCGGTCGGTCGTCGAGTCACCTCGCCTTGCATTGTCACTTATGGTAACGGTCATATCGAGGTCATTCTGAAGGCACTCTCCTGGCATGTCCGTCCACACCAGAGTGATCTTCAAGGTCCTTCCACTTCTGCCGATCTCGATCTTTCGTTTGTACATAGGATTGTCATCGCTCACTTCCGCCTCATAACAGCCATTTGCCTCATCGGATTTTGCGTATGTCGCCATCTCCACCGACTTCACGAGGTGGACCCGACCCCAGCCTGAGCTGAAATTTGGCGAGAGACCTGCCTCGCTCGGAATGTATTGGCCCTTGAGTTCTACTGCTCCGTTGATGATCAAAGCCTTGATCAGGGCTGCGGCCGGCCGTTTCTTTGCTTGCTCTACCGCAGGCAGCTGCGCTCGCAGCGCTTGTCTAAGCAGAGCACAACCCCCGGCTACTAGAGGACTTGCCATGCTCGTTCCTCCATTGTACATCCAGGTCACATCCTCGGAGCGAGCCCAAGCCTGCAGCTGGGGAGCAATGCTTGACCTTGCAGACAAAATACAAGTCCCTGGCGCGACGACGTCGGGCTTTATCCGTCCTTCTTGGGTGGGACCACGATTGCTAAAAGCAGCCATACCTTCCGAGTCGTCCGCCGTCTCGTCGGTCCTGATTGGATCAACCTGAAAGACAGCGTTGCCAAATTCATCAGGAAAATTGACGTATCTGAGCCCTCCTTCAGGACGAAAACTCTCGCTTGCGCCAACGGTGATGCAGTTCTTTGCTGCAGAATGGGAGCCTATTGTCTTGATGTCGACCACCCCATTGCGATCAATGTCGACTGCCTCATTGCCAGCAGCCCAGCAAATAACCATGTCGGGGTTCTCCCTCACGTACTGATCGATCTGAGCACCCCACGGACCATACGGAAGTCCTGCCTGAGTAAAGCCCCAACTGTTGTTGTGCACCCTGGCTTTGTACTTGTATGCAGCTGCGAAGAGGTCTTTTAGGTCTGGGGGGATGCCTCCAAGTCCGGGGTTGGGATAGTCGTCGTCAAGCAGAGACTGCAATACGAGCTGAGCCTTCGGAGCTGTTCCCCGAATAACGACTTCCTCCCCTGCAACGTTCCTATAAACACCGTCACCTAACACTGAGCCACTCACGTGCGTGCCATGTCCTTTTGGATCATCTGTTCGCGCCGGCATTGGTGGCCGGCCAGGTCGCGCTGGTTTTTCGGGACGCCCCCACGCCTGTTCGTCAACGATGCGACCTTTGAATGCCTTGTGATCTGAGTCAATGCCAGTATCTGCAACCGCAACAACCTCCCCCTCACCATCAAGGTCGATCTGGGCTTTCTTGATTTCTCTGAAATCTGCTACGTTTCCGCGGCCCATCATAATATTGCGAGCAACATTATTGTACAGCTTGGCAGGAATTACCGGCACAATCGCTCTGACTTCGTCAAGCCTGGCGACAAGACGAGCCGAACACTGTTCGCAGTACCTTGCAACGTTGGTGGGTGCACATGAACAGCTTCTGCAATTGCTTCGGTCAGTTCTTGAGTGCTCAATCCGTGAGATTCGTGGAAGATGACATCTACTTCGCGTGCTCCAGCAGGCGCTGACGGCGTTACCGATGCCGTTGCTGTCGCAACCGGCGACGCGAGATCGGGTTTTAAGGCTGGTGACACGACGAATTGTGAGCCGTAGACGCTTGCCCAAGTTACGAATGACTGCTCGCGGACGTCTTGCAAGTTCTCTGGAATGAAGCGGCAGAGATAAGTCCTATCCGAGACCAATTCTTCAACCTCCACCTCGAGGTTGCTGAGCTGGTCTTTGTTAGCCTTGGTCAAATAGTCCTTGGTCTGGATCAAGATATAGTTAGATCTGGCGGCGTCACCGACACCAAGTCCGAGTGCTCCTCGAAGCGCAGGAAGGTTGGGGTCTAACGTGTTGCCATTGATCGAGATTGGTATAGGCGCAGTTTGCTCTGAAGCGGATTCGTTTGATGACGCTATTGCGTCCTGAGACATATTGCGTGAAGACAAACAGTCTCAAGAAGTCTGATATGTCATGAATGGAAGAGACAGCTTCCCTTCTTCATGCATTTGAGGGTGGAAGAGATGCGAGGAGCATAAACGAAGGACAGACATTTTATAGCAGGAATGACAAGGTTCGAGTAGCACTATCACCGGTGCTCTTCCATCTTGGTCATCGCTTAGCCTTCAAACGTGGCTATTGGGCTGGAGGTGTCAAAGTCGGCCCCGGAAGCGAAGTCTCAGCTGTGCAGTCAGCAAGATTCCCCGAATCGGCCCGGGAGTATGCCAAATGAAGACTGCTGGCTGGCTAACAACTAGGCTCACAACACGTCCTCCCACGCTAGGCATGGTTCTGTGCATGTGCACGAGTTTTACCACAGTGCTTGGTAGGTCCTGTATGGCTAGAAGTGCTTGCGACATCATGCTCAAATGCGTCGACTAGTTAGGCGAGGATCAGTCCAACCATCACGGCAAGAGCTCGAACAGATGCGGCTTCCACGCACGTGTGCTTGACCTTCTCACTGCGCTGTGCACACCCAATGCCCCCTCGTTGTTCAGGCACTCTCCATGTTGACCGCGAATGTGCAGCACGTCAAGCTGATGGTTGTCACCGACCCCTGACTAATGGCACTTGTACCCGAAATACATAACCAGGAAGTTTCGATGAAACACCCCTTGGCGCCCTGGCCATTTTGATTCAATCGGTCAAAGGGATCGGCATGAAAGGTGATAATGCTCGAGTATTTCTTCAAGTTGGCCGCTTCCGGCAATGTTCAAGCTACTGCATCGAGCATTTGAATGCTTGCCAAGAAATGCCAAGCTGCTGCTCTCCTGTCGCTAGTGCATGTACCTCTTCCGTTGCAGAGCTACGCTCCGCTGCACCTGTTCTGATGTGGATGACGGTCTGGCTATCACGATGTTCTGGGGGTGTCTCTTCCTTTGTCCTTTGCGCAGCAAGCCTCAAAGCGGGGTTTCGCTAAGGCAAGCGAGAACACAAGTCTGGGCCAGATCAAGAGCCAATAGTGGCCGGCCTCAAACCTCATCACTTTCACTCCATCGACGGCCAGTCCCAATTGTCACAAGCATATATCGCAACCTTGTCACGGTTGCCTAGCTCGTATGTCTCTCGTTTGAGCTGGATTAGAGGCGAGACTGAACTAGTCTTTGAACGTAGTCAACCACGTAGCATGCTCACATTGTCCTGATGACCGCTCCTCACACCTTACTGCGGAACAGATACACTTTGGCGCACCATGCATCGTATGATTCGTCGAGGTTGCAGTCAGCCTCGCTACACCAGAATCCTGGCTTGCAGGATGGCAGCTCCTTAACGAACTGCGCTCATGTTGGGTGAACACACAACTGACCGTTCGAACTCAGGGCTGAGCGATGATCGGTATGCGTGTGCAACTGTCACCGATACTGGTCGGGCCGAGCAAGCACCTGTCTTGCGGAACTCCACAGAACAGCTGGCCGATCGGACTATTTCTCTTGACATAAGAAAGCGGGCTCTGCTTCAACAACCCTGTCTGTGCACTGGAATCGGCTCGGGACAGGAGTCGAGTTGCCAAGAGAGGCGTCGTGTGCCCCAACCAACGCTGCAGCAATGGTGTAGGGCAACTCGTAGAGAAATGCATTTGGACGACGCAAGCGGTCTCACTTTCCATAGCACTGAGCGATCTAGCACCCACTCACAGTCGTGTCGTGCCTTAGCTTGCTCGTTCCAGCCTTCAAGCCGGGCTCTGTTTGCGTCGTTGAACAACAGACGAACGCCCAGGTTTGTCTCGAGTCGCTTGCGACACGAATCATGATTAATAAAACAGTAATGCTGGTATGACGAGAACAGCTGTAAGATAAGCATCTCTGCAGCATTTGAGTAGATCACCATCGATATTGATGCAGACTCCGACGTTCCAGTGTGTTCGCTTGCGTGTCCACCGTCCGACAGATAGGTGCTGGCTTGTCCTATGTAGCCTGGGTCTGCCAAACATTCGCTAGTATATCAGGTAGATGAGGCACCTTAGGCCCTCGTTCATAGATAGCCCGAGGCACCGATAGCGAGGAGCTAAGCTCAAGTTGGTTTAACCCTCGCAAGTGCCACTGGTCCACTGGATCCGCAGCGAACCTCGGTTTGCTATCAAAGTTGTAGTTAACCGGTACCCAGGCCGAGCGATGACCTTGATTCCTCTTGCGCTGTAGCATTACAAATTAGCTTATACGCATGCTTGCTATACGTGCAGTGCGTCGCTATGGCGTTCAGAAGAGCTTGAGGAGAATATCAACGCATACCAAAGGTTCACCGTACACAATGGCGCCACTCACGTCTGAATCTAAGGTAAACTCTCATCATCAAAACCTCGCGGCTAACAGCTAATTGGACCGTGCAGCAAGCTCTTGAAAGGCTTCGAGCCTACAATGCACCGCCGACAGTATGGCAAGATATGCCGTTGTCCCGCAAAGCAGCAGTGTTGATATTGCTTTTTGCTGGGGAGAAAGGCGACCTCCGCGTCGTCGTGACTATGCGGGCGTCATCGTTAAGTTCTTACTCGGGTCAAGCAGCTCTGCCAGGTGGCAAAGCTGAAGAGGGCGAGACAGCTCAACAGTGTGCTAGAAGGGAAGCTTCCGAGGAGATAGGACTACCTCTACGAGATGACAAACTTCCACCGCCTTTTCGAATAGAGCACCTTGGTGACATGCCAACTAACCTTGCCAAGACTGAGCTGGTGGTTGTGCCAGTCGTTGCTTTCCTCCATTCGTACGACGAGAAGACCGGCCACGACGCCAATGTGGGGGAGCAGCTCCTCCCTCGCCTTGACGCTCGTGAAGTTGCCGCAGTCTTCTCCATGCCATTCAAGAACCTCCTCTACAAGAATGATCTTCCGACCGAACCGGATCTGCCTGGTAAGCCTTCAGACTGGTACCGAGGCTCATGGACGGACTGGCATCAGGTCCGTTGGCGCATGCATAATTTCTTCGTCCCTGTGACCAACCAGACTGTGACGAAGCCGAAGAGAACTGATACGCAGAAAGCTGCGGCTGATCATCTGAAAGGGCTAGAGAGGTATAGAGTCTTTGGTATGACCGCACGGATCCTCACAGATGCTGCGCGGGTAGCGTATGCTCAGGAACCCGAATTTCAGCATAACAGCCACTTCGGAGATGAGGACATGATAGGGCGTCTGAGACGTATTGGCAGGCTCAATGACATGAAGAAGCCTGGAGAAGAGCTAACAGGCGACATTCTCCAGAAAGCTGCTAACCTGTGAGACGGCTCGCATGTCTTGCAAAACCGAGCTGCAGGCACACGGCGTTGTACTCCTGCTGGCAATCAATATACTACCAAGCCTCGTGCAGAAGCTGTGTCTTCGTTTCCATATGGCCAGAGTTGCAAGAGTATATGAAGCATGTTTCGGGTCTCTTCATCCTGCACCTGGAGTTCTGCGCACGGACCAAGCGGGAGTGCGTGGCATTCTTTGTGAGCTAAACATAGACCAAAACAGCATGCGACTGCAGTTCAAGACCCTTTGTTCTTTAGCAAGACGAGCGGTTTGCGTCCGGCGGGAGTTGCTGCAATGTCTGTTTGCATTGTGCTGAGGATCATGGATTATCATCTACGCATGAGCTTGTCGTCATCGACAGCCTATGTAGAAGGACCGCAGAGCATGCACAATTTGGAGCGGCAAAGAACCCAGAAACGATGCCTACACCAAAATCGTCTCCCGCATTGAGGCCGACCTGGGCAAAAGCACCGGAGCCATCAGCAGCACTTCTAGCTCTGCAAGAACGAGGACTCGAACTACCTATGAATCCCGCGGCCTCTGTATCGCCACAGCCAGATCCAGCCTTCAATGCCAGCCTAAGGATCTCACCATTGTCGATACTCTCGACACCCTCGATCCTAGACAAGCCTTTACCTTTGGAGCCAGGGGACAAATGGGATGGAAGGCCGTCAAGCACAGGTAGTGCCGAGATTAGAAATATACTAAAACTCTACACCAACATCTCGGAGCAGAGCCTGAAGTCGGAATATGAAGAAATGACACCGTACCCCAACGATTCTGATTGTGATTCTGATGGTGATGAGGATGACGACCGCCCACATCTACTCAATGTGCATCAGCCAAAAGCATATAGAGACACCATAGCGCCACTATTAGAGCATCAGTTCAATGCTGATCGGTTGACTGTACCGCCTATGCCATCGCCTATGTCAATAGCCTCCTTACCTCGACTGCACCATCCTAATGCAACTATCTCGGTACCTTCCTTACAGCTGACACCGGAGATCTCTCCAGATCTACGGCCGACGACCACCAACCTAGCTGGTCTCTCGCAGACATCGATCCAAATTACACCTGAGATGACGCCACCGCTTCCACCGTCTGATTCTTCGCAAGCTCCTAGCTTCCAGCAGTACTGGGCAAGCTTGCGAGAACGGCAGATCGCTCTTGAAGTACCAGATGTACGAGAAGCGGATTCGTGGTATGACCAACCGCTTTCACCAGTCTCACCGGAAGAGCTCAGCGCCCGGTTACGGGACTCGCAGCTATCCGCAGTTTCGCCTTTCGGAGGAGAGGGCTATCAGAGACAACTCACATACGAGAGTTTAGCACCACCAACAACCCAGAAGTCTCCAAATATGAGACCAGTGAGCTATGTCGAAAATTACTTGACTGGACCGATCTCCGCGACTGTGACACATGTGGTGGACAACCAGATGGTGCCACCTCCGCTCGACTTGACAAGATCGAGCTCCAGAGTCGTAAGCAAGATCTCGGAGGGCTCAGCGCCTGTACATCAGCCTGAGATCAGTGATGAGTATCACGGCGAGGAGCCCAGGTCTCAGCACGCAAGCCTGATGGTGAATGACCCCATTGAAGGGCCAATGCGAACGTATTTGACCCCGCCGCCACCCGAGAGGTTTTCAGATATGTCATCTACCGTACCAAAGGATAACCTGAACCTAGAAGAGTTCTATAGACCAGGCTCAGCGTTCTCAGACTCTTCCGACCCTCCAAGCCCGGAGACAATCGGAGGTCAATTCAAAGCCGTGTTCAAGTTTGGGAAGAAGAAGGACAAGAAGTCGAAGGACATGTCGAGCAAGAAAAACCAAGCCAAGCTTGGTGTCGCACGCACCGATGCTTCTCCAGCAGCTCTTCAGGATGATGTGGACAGCTACAAATACCCTTATTGGAAGTCCCATCAATCAGCTCCGACGAATGACATCGCACCACCTCATAGGATACGTTCGCCAGATATTAACAGTATTCGAAGCTCTGAGTCACATTTGCAGGAAATGCGACGGCTGTCCGCAATCTCAGGCCCCGGCCCGTCAGTCGGCAGCAGTCCTCAGCCGCCGGAGGTTGACCCGAATACGAACGGCAAAGCATTCACTCGCCCTCCCATCAAGCGAAGAGAGCCACAAGCTGCTATTCCATTGACCAACTATCAGAAATATGGTGCCGAGATATGGAACGAAAAGGACAAGAAAAAGAGGCGGAAAGAGGCCGAGAAAGCGGCTAAGCAGGCAGAGAAGGCAGCCGCGAAACGAGCCAAGGCAGGCATTCAACAAGATCCTCCGATGACGCCAAATACACAGTTCGATGCCTTGCTCGATAATCAAGTCAGGGAATCAGAAGATGACAAATCTTACCCGTCCGAACAACGGCACTCCCGACCCGCCTCGTCTCGAGCGTACAGCCACATGAAGACGACAAGTGGTGAGACCGGTGGGTCGCGCCCGTCGACGGATGCGGCATCAATCACAAGCTCGCGGCAAAGCGGTGGGCTGGCAGGGTATAACAATGATTTGTTCGAGGCGAGTGGGGGCGCGAAAAAGAAGAGTAAATTTGCCAGCCGGTTGATGATGAGTTCGGAGGAAAAGAGGAAGTTGAAGGTCAAGGAGAGTATTACTATTGTTGGCGGGCAGAAGTTGCCTGGGACTGGGTCGAGCAGCAGAACGAGCGAAGGAGGGACGACGGGGCTAGTGAAGATTTAGTTATGTGGTAGCAAAGCTCGAAGGCTGTAGATAGAAGTCACTGAAATACATTTGCTAGCGGTCATACGCGGACCGGTAAGCCATGACTTTTAAGGCTCAAAAGGCAGCATTAGGGGCGGAAGCAAGCTTAGCGCTTGAACGCTACACCCCGTGGCAATGCCACCTGATACGTCAACTCACCCCGCAGTAGCAGTGGGTAGCAATCGAGTGCTCATGACCACCTGCAGTAGCTTGCATATCAAGGCGCTCCGAGACCAGCATACTTGAGGTCCTCGTATCTCGTCCTATACTGTACGTACGAGCTTCTGAGCGGCTCTCGGCAACTTTCGACGCCTTATCAGAGTATAGCAGTATCTACTCGCAAACATGGGAGGCCGAAGTACTCCTGTCGCGTCGTCGTATCCAAAACTCGCAGAACGACCAGTTGGCAAGCAGATCCAAAGCATCTACACCGACAGACTACGGCAGTTCACAGACCAGGGTCAATATCGTGAACAGAGCTTGCTGGCCAAGCTCTACCACAACACCACCAACGACGACAAGTACATCAAGGTAGATTCCAGCATACTACTACCGCTCAGCAAGCTGACAATCTCCTAGAAATCGGTCTATTCCCCTCCTAACCTCACTCGACCAACCTTCGAAGAAGCAACGTCAAACAAGTTCAAAGAATGTCATCTAGGCAACCAGTTCGGTCCATCGTGGTCCACCCACTGGTTCAAGATACAGCTCACCATTCCAAAGCACATGCTTCACGGCGAACACCTCGAATTCCATTGGGACGCCAATAATGAAGGTCTTGTCTGGTCTGAGGACGGCAAGCCCCTTCAAGGCCTGACTGGTGGTGGTGAACGTCCTGAATGGATCCTGCCTAAGAGCTGGCGAGACGGAGAAGAGCATACCTTCTACATCGAAATGGCGTGTAACAAGATGTTTGGCAACGCGCCGGGTGGAGACAGCATACAGCCTCCTGATCCGAACCTGGAGTATACCCTTTGGCAGGCAGATATTGTGGACGTCAATCTCGCAGTGAGGGGACTTCGAGTCGACTTCTGGGAGATTGGGGATGCCGCAAGAGAGTTTCCGAATGATAGTTGGCAGAGGCACCAGGCTCTGCAAGTGTGTAATGAGATTATGGATGCTTTCCTTGCCGGAGAGGGGTCTCAAGAGTCCATATTGAAGGGCAGAAAGATTGCACAGCAGTATGTTGGGAAGCATGTTGATTCTGGCCGGGTCTACGAATCAAAGGAGGAACCGATTGTGTACGGGATTGGCCATTGTCACATTGATACCTGTTGGCTGTGGCCGTGGGCAGAAACGAAGAGGAAGGTTGTGCGGTCGTGGTCGAATCAGTGTGATCTCATGGACCGGTATCCGGAGCACAGATTCGCTTGCTCGCAGGCACAGCAGTACAAATGGTTGAAGACGTACTACCCATATGCATTTGATCGAGTTAAGGAAAAGGTCAAGTATGGTCAGTTTCAGCCAATCGGCGGAAGTTGGGTTGAGCACGATACGAATATGCCCTCTGGTGAGAGCTTGGTGAGACAGTTTCTTTACGGCCAAAGGTTTTTTGAGAGTCACTTCGGTGAGAGATGTCAGACCTTCTGGTTGCCGGATACATTCGGGTATTCGAGCCAACTGCCGCAGGTATGTCGACTTGCTGGCATGTCGAGGTTCTTCACACAGAAGCTGAGTTGGAATAACATCAACAACTTCCCACACACCACTTTCAATTGGGTGGCACTGGACGGCAGCCAGGTCATCTGCCACATGGCTCCCAGCGAGACCTACACAGCTGATGCCAACTTTGGAGACGTGAAGCGGAGTGTGACACAACACAAGAGTCTGGACCAAGACAACACGTCGTTACTGGTGTTTGGGAAGGGTGACGGTGGAGGCGGACCAACACGCGATATGCTTGATAAGCTGCGACGGCTAAGAGGCATGAGTGACACGACCAGCCAAGGATTGCTGCCACGAGTACACATGGGCAACTCAGTGGATGACTTCTTCGCAAGGCTCGAAGACAAGGTCGCTTCCGGGACAGATCTTGTTACCTGGTATGGCGAGCTCTATTTTGAGCTGCACCGAGGCACATACACAACTCAAGCCAACAACAAGAAGAACAACAGAAAGCAAGAGATCATGATGCATGACATTGAGTACCTGGCTACTCTTGCGACCCTGTCAAACAAGAAGTACAAGTACCCGAAGAAGGAGATAGATGAGCTGTGGGAGAACATCCTGTTATGCCAGTTCCACGATTGTCTGCCAGGAAGCTCGATCGAGATGTGCTACGATGACTCAGATGAGCTCTATGCACACAACTACAAGCTCGGTACAAAGCTGAAAGATCATGCACTGGCAGCGCTGGGCATGTCAGAGTCGAAGACAAAGAGCTGCGGTGAGACAGTGGCCATTAATACTCTCCCGTGGAACAGGACAGAGATCATCAAGACGCCAGAAGACGACTACACGATAGTATATGCTGAGCCCGGGTTGAATTCGACGGACGTGATCGAGCTCGAAGCGTCAGAAAAGGCAACCGTGACCGAGAAGAGCGATGGCGTGTTCCTGCTTGCTAACAGTAGGTTCAACGTCGAGGTTGAGAATGGCGTGGTCACGTCTCTGTTCGACAAGAAGGCGGAGCGGGAAGTCATTGCTAAAGGCGGCAAAGGCAACCAGCTGGTCATATTCGACGACAAGCCGTTATATTGGCAAGCTTGGGATGTAGAGGTATACCATCTCAACTCGAGGAAAGAGCTCCACTCCGGCAGATCGGAGATTGTTGAGAAAGGACCATACCGGGTCAGTGTGGCAACCAAGACCAAGATTAGCGACAAGAGCTGGATGAAGACAACGATCAGCCTTGACGCATCAACGGGCGAATCAGACAGTCCAAGCTACGTATCTTGCGAAGCGGAAGTCGAGTGGCACGAGACGATGAAGTTCTTGAAGGTCGAATTCCCAGTTGACTGCGTGAACAGCGAAGCGACATACGAGACACAGTACGGCTTGGTGAAAAGACCGACACACTACAACACAAGCTGGGACATGGCCAAATTCGAAGTCTGCTGCCACAAGTTTGCTGATCTGTCTGAAGCGAACTACGGCGTGTCGATACTCAATGACTCGAAGTACGGTTTCGCAACATGTGGCAATCTCATGAGACTGTCTTTGCTGCGTGCGCCAAAGGCGCCAGATGCACATGCGGATATGGGGAAGCACCACATCAAGTGGGCTATCATGCCCCACACGGGTGCGCTCGGCACGGACACAGTTCATGCCGCGCACAATTTCAACAACCCACTCAGCCTCATCACCATCGCCGACGGTGAGGACCCGGATGACGACATATTCAGTTCCATTGCAGTGGCAGGGTCAGCGTCGCTTGTGCTCGATTGTATCAAGCGAGGTGAGGATGACGAAGACGTATCGAGGGGAGAGCTCGAGAAGCGGAAAGGACGAAGCGTGATTCTGCGAATCTACGAATCGATGGGTGGGAAGTCCAGAGGTACGATCAAGACGACGCTAGATGTGAAAAAGGTGTTCAAGACGAACGTACTTGAGGACGATCTAGAGGAGCTGAAGTATAGTAGCTCTGGGGAGGTGGAGATTGAGTTGAGGCCATTTGAGGTTGCGACGTTTAGGTTGCAGTTGTAGGAGCTATTGAGTCCTAATTGCTCGATCATTACGCTTATCCATCGAGAACGTAAGCCGCTCTGAGCTTTAATAGACTATGATTGTCCCGACACGATGGTCATGACAAGGATGATAGCTCGTCCTCCGCGAACGCTTCCCGGACAAGCCAGGGTGCTGTTAAGCTAAACCCGTTAAGGAATCTAGCTTATCTCAAGCGAAGAAGCGGTCGGGTGGTCCACGTAACCGTGCAGCAATTGGTGTATCGATGATCCGCTTGCATTGTTTACACGGCACAAGGTTCATGTTGACAAGTCGATATGTATTCTTGCTTGTATTATGGTTTAGACATTCGTGCCTAACAATTGCTAATATCTTTTGTTGATGCAACACATTATCTTGCGCCTTCTGAGACAGAGGTTGCAGCTGCGAGTCGTGTGTGAGTGGTGTGGCTCTTGCCAATTTGCATCTTGCGCCGAAATTGTCTAGTCGGCGGCGATCATCATTAGGAGGGAGAGTGATATTATATTGACTGCTCGCTCAGTAGTATTGCGACATCATCCCCGAGGTCGCGCATATTGTTAACCTGATCGCCTGAACACGTCTTGCCTACCACATCTACAGAGCTACCGCAACGACGGCCATCTGCCAATCGCCTACGCTCTCAGTAGTGACAAGACGCTCAGATGGCGGCGCTCAGGGTCGGCGATACAGTCAATGTGCCAGGGGGCATGCATGGCACACTCAAATTCATTGGGACAGTAGATGGCAAGAATGGCACCTTCGCCGGCGTGGAACTTGCATCGGAATATGCAGCAAGAGGCAAGAATTCGGGTGACGTTGGTGGGAAACACTACTTCAGAACAACTGTGCCAGGTGGCGGGATATTCCTACCGGTGGACAAGGCAGAGAAAAGGATGTCTGGCAGCAGCGCAACAAGCAGTACAAAACAACCGAGTTTCAAAGCGACGAGTGTGGCTGCTAGTCCCAACACTCCTGCCGCTGTAAGACCGAAATCGAGGACGAGTGGAATGGTCAAACCGAGCTTCAGTCAGAGTGTCGGACCATCGCTGCAACAGAGAGTGGCTAGTCCCGCTCCGACCACGCTGAAGCCTCCGAGAAGAGAATCATTAGCGAGACCGACTAGTCCTTTGCGACCACGACCCATAAGTCCACTGAGAAAGACACAGAATCCGCCGCCTGCCCAGACACCTGCGGCGGGAAGACTACAAACACCCAAGACGAGGCCGAGTATTGGGTTAGCAAAGAGTACTATCGGACCACCGGGCACAGCAGGAAAATCCGGACTGCGCGCACCCAGCCTGGCAAATGGCGGCCCCAACAAGTTCAGTCAGAGTCTGCGACAGAGCACTTCGCGCACGCCTAGCAGGATGCGTGGTGCGCCCTCCTTCAGCACCGCCACCACCCCGCTCGGACCGGACGATCGCTTCGATGAGGATGATACCATCCTCGAGCAGAACGAGCCCGATATCACGCCTACGCCCACTCCTAACGTTAAGAACCCTGATCGAACCTCGGTCGAGAATGCAGAGAAGCTCTCCCAAGAAGCTCAACGCCTCAAAGAGCAGCTTCAAGAAAGAGATCGTCAGCTAGGAGAGCAAGCTAACAGTATTGCTGAAATGGAGCGCAGTCTGGTCGAGCTGCAGAGCATGATTCCCGAGGCTATGGGTCAGCGTCCGCAAGCCGAATCAGACCTACCGAGGGACGTGCAAGCATTACGGGCGCAGCTGAAGGAGAAGAACGAGAAGATCAAGGCACTAATGGCTGAGTTTGATGCAAACAGGGCAGACTTCAGAAGCACCATTGACACGCTTGAGATGGCTAGCACAGAGACAGAAAGGGTATACGAGCAAAGAGTGGAGGATCTGCTGCAGCAGGTACAGCATTTGCAGGAGCGCAATGATGATGTCGATAGTGTTGCCCAGCAGTTTAAGCAACTCGAGGAGCTGGTGCAGGAGCTTGAAGAGGGTCTTGAAGAGTCTAGGAGAGCTGAGGCCGAGGCAAGGTCTGAGGTTGAATTCCTGAGAGGCGAGGTTGAAAGGGGGAAGAGCGAGCTGCGAAGAGAAAGAGAGAGGGCTGGGGCACAGGCTGCGCTTGAAGGTGGTGCTGCTGGCGGCGGCATCTCAAATGAAGAGCTTGAAGAATTGAACACCTCGCTGACACAAAAGGAGGACGAGATCAGAGGCCTGAAGGCCATCATACAGAGCCTGCAGGGTACAGCTCCGCAAGACCAATCTTCATATGCTGCGCCGACTACACCCAAGGCAAACGGCGTCTATACCCATCACTCTAAGTCTAAATCGACCAACATCCTTGTATCGCCAGAAGGTCAAGCATCGTCTGACGCGTTGCAACGGCAGATCCACGATCTTGAGTCACTCCTACAGCAGAAGTCTAGCCATGAGGAGGAACTACAAGAAGAGGTCAGGCAGCTTCGACAATCTGTCAACGTGTCGAGCCCCAAGGGATGGCCTTTTCCTGGCGGCACATCAGGCGCGCTCGGCCTCGGCCATCGCAGGACAGAAAGCCAGGCGGACAAGCACAACAGTGGTGGTAGCCAGCGAACCATAGTAGGTCAGGCTCAGACGCCGCATTCGCCTAGCCTAAACGGTCATCGAAGGAAGGATTCCACCGTGCCTGAGCTAGCGGACCAGCCTAGTCGCCAGATTGATGGCCGAGGCTCACCGCTCAAAGATGCATTCGGCATCGACACCGAGGGTTCTGAAGAAGCCAACGAAGATCGAAGGCGGCGCAGCGCAGAACAGTTTTTGAAAATACAGGCACCGCCATCAGTATCCGAGACGAGCACCGCAGCACTATGGTGTGAGATTTGCGAGGAGAGTGGACACGACATTCTTAATTGTGCGAATATGATGGGCTCGTCGACGCACCGACAGCCGAGCCCACAACCACAATTCCGAACAGGCAGAGATGCTGTCCGAGAAGGGCTTAAGAGGTCAGGCTATCCATCTGCCAATCATAACGACAGACCCGCGCCCTTGAGGAAGACCGGCTCACTGGAACCACCGAGTCAAGCGCCGGATACACCTCTGCCGCCTCCGCCTGCGCGATCGGGTAGTCTTGCGGCACAGAGTAATGGTGAGGGAAGTAATAGATCTTCCGCAACTCCAGCTGGTTCAGCGCAAGCAGCAAGCAGCACGACAGCCACGCCTACCAAGCCTACGTTGATTGAAGGAACCGGCGACCAGGCTGGTATGCTGGCCGGTAAGATTTCAGGCGTGATCGATCCTGATCGTTGGTGCGCACTGTGCGAGAGGGATGGACATGAAAGTGTGGACTGTCCGGTTGAGGATGCGTTCTAGAGGGACCAAAGATTGAGGAGCGTCGAGAAGCTTCTTGGCATGAAGCAGGAAGAGGCGACCAAATGCAGGGAGACTCTAAGGGGTAGGCCTAGGGCAGTCACGTCAAAAGACGGGTTGAGGAGTATGAGAGGAAGTCTTGCACATGCTGAGGAGAGCCGCTCGAGGTCTGAAAGCCCGTATGATCTGCAACGAGCCGCTACAGTGCTGAAAGGGCGACACGGTCTTCGTGGTCGAGGAAGTCATGTTGACGACGCGAAAGAAACGATACGGGACGTCAGCACCATCAGCTCTCCCAGCATTACCAGCGGCAGCAAAAGGAGAAGTTGGGGTAGTCCGATGAGGCTACTGGAAAGGGTGAAGACGAAGAAGAATTGGGGCCTAACCAGTCCTTCGAACGGTCGTTTGGTGGGTGAGTGATGGATATAGAACTTTACAGTGCGTGTGAGGTCGGTATACTGCTTTGTTCATTCGTTCAGCACTGCTGGCGGGACGAGAGTGCTGCACAACCTCGGCAAGCGGCAGGTCGTGGCCACGGGCATTGAAATGAATTATGGCTATGCTTACGTGCGTTAGCGCATTTGGCGTTGATGTCGGTAATGAGCATAATCTGCGTCTCGTTGGTGTGGAAGTGATCATTGATCTTCACTTGGACTTGAAACGCGTGACGCGTACCTTCCAGATTCGGAGGCGTCGTGTTCAGACCCACTTTTAAGCTGTGATTCAAATTGTCAATGTTCAAGCTTCTTTGCTTGTTTGTATTCACAAGCTTTGTGCAATCGAATGCTGACACTTTCACCTGCCGTAATACGTTGAAACGGGAGCAACACTGCGCTGATCATTTTTGTGCTTCTTATGCAGCGCTGTCGGTATATATATCGATAGGTGTCTATGCTGGTAGTGCAATTTATCATTACTGTCAAGGTAATGGGTCACGATGTCGACTTCACTCGGAAATTCATGGACATTCCAAGCGCTTGGAAGCGAAAACACTTTTGCTGACCTGTCAAAGCTCTGTGCCATCCCTCTATGTCTAAACCAACCTCTACCGCGTCAGGGCGACACTCTCACTGGCGAGCTCCGCAAGTGAGAGCACATCATGACAACGGGAATGTCACGTTCACAATGTCACTGCCGACACTTGAGGCTGTATACATGCACGTTTCAGTATGCAGATTCCTGCAGACGTTCAATGTGCCCATGTACGATTGCCTTATTGAATATCCCGGTATATGTTGCAATATTTGCTATTAGCAAAATGGGTATAGCTTTCCAGAAATCGTGCTATCTAGTTCCTGATTCTTTTTTCAAGGATTCTTGGGTGTGCAAAGTCAAAGACCCCACTCGCAGGAAGCTGATGCGAAGGCGCAAAAAACAGTTCGATAACATCTTCCAAGAGGCACTACTCTGGTCTACATCCATGCTGCTGCCTCTAAATATTTTCTCTGAGGAGCCAGACCTCTATCAGGCCCTGGATAGACTTAGTAGCCGCCTACTAGGCCAGGATATCGATGAGCACAAAATCAATCGTAAAGTACCGAGTACCTATCTAGCTTTCTACTAATTGCGATGTAGGCATCTTCAGGAAGCTCAGCCAGCACATCCTGCCCCTTGGTATAGAGCAGCCTAAAGTCACTTCGAGATACCAGCAGCCATCCTACGCATCATACGAAACGCTCACGCGCGAGTCTGAGGCTGATCATGTCCCGGCCGGTGCCCTGCGTGAGATATACAAAAATTGCCCCGACTTTCAATCGAAATATCCTAATGCGCGAACCTGGAAGGACATCAAGTGCTGGTCCAGTCCATTTACCATAAACGGCGTATTTTCGTTGAGTTGGCTCAAAGCCCAATATTACTACGCCTGGGTAAATCTGGGATTACCGAATACTGGAGTGGTGGGTGGTCGTGACTACTGGAGCGCAGACAACCTGAAGGAAATCCGGGCTAGGCTGCGTTCTTCGAACTCCGAATCGCTGGACGATGCGTACGATCTGCAGCTGGCCGCCATTGATTGTATCATTGTGCGAGCTTTACCGAAGCCTCATCCCGGAGGTGCTACAGCATCACTGGGTGGGGAAAACGTTATGGACCTTTATCCGAGCTTCTTTGAAGGAGATGACGGTTGGCTTAGAGACTCGCTCAGAAACTTCCTCATTGTTCCTTCTGAGACCGACATAAGGGGTCTCCGCGGTGGTCGTGTTCATGTAGTCCTGCACGAGCTCTTTCATTCACCTAGCGTACTAGATGGTAAGTCTTGTCTGTATAAGTTCGCGAGTCATTGTTGACCTAGTTTCTTCGCAGCCCATGACCTCGACGTCAAGTACACGGAAGAAGAATATCATGACAAGGCCAGGGGTGGTTATCTTTGCCGCACAGTCATGGAACAAGATGAGCGAGACACGACTTCTGACGAGCCCAATTTAGTCGAGACAGACGAGAGCGGTTGCGCCGTAAAGCTCAGGCGGGTCTTAGCACAGGGCTTGCCAGCTTGTATAGACCTAGCTCTACAAGGCAATCACGTCAACATCAAGATGGCAGAAGACAACGCCGAAAGCTGGTCACTGTTATCTCTTTTCAGGGTTCTGATGTTTGCGTATCCGGACCTCGACTTCCAAGCCGCATATGATGAGGAGTATAATCCAACTTGGGAAGAGTGGAAAATCTATCCTAGGTCAACTCTGCTCCATCATTGCACACTATTCGAATATCTACGACATCCTGACACGAAGCCCTACTGTTCTATCACCGAACATCCAGACTACGATGCAGAGAAGGACGCCTGGGCCGCGCACAGCGGCAGGAAGCGTCCCGATAGTGTCAAGGAGCTCTTGAAGGTTGTCGATGGTATTGTGAAGCAGAGGCTAAAGGAAGAAGACGAGAAAGTTCGTCGTGCTAGCGAGAGGCAGAAGCTGAAAGATGAGGGCAGGAGCAAAATGAACGATGCTGAATGATTTGGCTCGGATGATGGCTGCGTGACAGAGCTGACACACACTGGATACATTCTTTGTGAAGTATAGCTACGTATGGAGTGTAATGCATAGCCATAGCAATTCACAGAAGGGAATGCATCGGCTCTGCGCCATCGGCCGTTCCAGGCTCTACCTAAGTTCGATCGAACAGTAATCGCAAATGCCACCAGAGCGTGTTAGGCCACAACTGTCCTTGATGCTTCATCGTATCGATAGTAGGCGTATATAAACCCAAAGACGTTTGTCTCTGTTCGTGGTCTTGCCAGATGCGTGGTCAAAGCACGCGCCTTCCGTGTTACGTTTAGGCTTGCTACGCGTCTTACGGACCCACTTTTTCAGAGCTTACTTACCAGTCTTTAAGCTTAAGGCTCGTTGTCTACTTCCTTACGTATTTGGTCTTTGGTCAAACGTAAGCAATTGCGTTGGCTCGAGCTGTGCTGTGTATTCGCTCGCTCGCCAGGTTATCGTTTGTGTTACAAACGTCGATAATGCTAGTATTAAGGTCTGTTTCGCGCAGTCCTTTACGCTATGATTCGTAATGTCTATGGTAGAAGAGCTGTTCACACGACTTGCTGCAGCTATATTCATGTGAGTCTGAGCTGAGCGGACCAACATGCTTAGTTAGTGTGGCCGTTGCCTGTCAAGCATTATGCTATCTGGTGCCAGACTCACACATCCGAGGGCAGTTAGGCCACAGGACGAGGAATGCAGCGCAAAGGAAGCCATCAAGATGGTAACGGCAGCAGATGGCACGAGTATCTGTGGGAGTACGTTTCAGGGTGCTATGCATGGCTATACCTCCCGACGCTAGCTTGAGTGGCATCGAGCCAAATGAAGCATCGAAACAAGCAAACGAGGCTCTTTGGCGAGGGCGTCAGTATACCCTGGCTGCGATCACCTCTCGCCTTTCTCCGAGTTGCCCAACGTTCGAATGAGGCTATCATCACACTAGTCCCTTTTCACCTCTTACGATAGGTGGACGACGGATCGGTATGCGATCATCTGGATCGCCACACCTCCAAGGACTCTGTCGGCTGGAGGTCGGAAGTAAAGAACCGAAAACATGCACGAGCCGATCGCCGCAGTGTCTTGACTTCTGACGACGAGCGGCCAGCCTGGAATAAACGAAGGGGCCGAGAACAAAGACGAGATGTCACAGGAGTTGTTGAGGCTTAGCGATGATGGAGAAGAACACTGGTCCTCTACACGAGCATCAAGTCACTCCCATCCGCGCCTGCACTATACAGCGACCCGGCCTTTGGACTTTGGTGACCCACTTGCACTTCGCCATCTTACCCAGCAACAATGTCGCCCCCTGTTGTTTGCACTGTCACTTCAGCTTTTCTGGAACACTTACACAAGCGAGAGATTGCGTACATCTTTGCATTGGAAGATAATCTCAACATCCCTCTTCTATATCTATACACCAGATCTTTGCCGAAGACAGATCACTTCACGTCGAGCGTCAGCAAGATGGGAATCGTCTGTCAGAAGTCGTGCTATCTTGTGCCGGACTCGAAGGTCAAGGACCCTACAAAGAAACTGAAGACGTCGACACGGAGAAAGCTCGTAGACCGACGGCGCAAGCAGATGGATGCTATCCTGGAAGAAGCACGACTATGGGCATTGTCGGTTGTCTTACCTCGGGACATAATCTCAAAGGACTCAGACTTCTGCCGCGAAGCTAGGAAAATAACAGCTTCACTGTTCGGTGAGAACTTCGACGAACACAGGATCAATTGTAAGTGACGCATCCGTTATCACCATCTAGAACAAATCTAATTCTCCTTTAGGTGTGTTCAGAAAGATTGGCCAACGCATCCTCCTCCCAGGCATCTCGGACTCGAGCTCAACCAGTAGCTCGTTAGTTCGTTTTCCCGACGAGGAACTGAAACGCCTTTCTGATCATCGCCTTGTGCCTTCATGGGTTCTGGTCACACTGGAGATAGAATGTGCAGAGTTTTGTGCCACATACCCAGATGCCCGGACCTGGCGAGATATGCAGCTGCATGCAGACGAACGCTTCAGGATCTTCGACGAGCCTTTGCGCGACTACTTGCACAATGTCCAACTCGACGTAGCCGAAACAGACCTGGGCCTGCCATATTGGGACGATGAATCTCCACTCAAGGAGAAAGAAATCTACAGCAAACTTCGATCTCCAAACAAAAAGAAGCTGTTCTCTTTTCCTGAGATGCACTTCGTCGATCACGATTTCATTGTTGTTTGCGCTTCCAACCACGCCGATGGAGACACTGCTGCAGCCATGACCCCGTTTAGAAACGTCCTGGAATTGTATCCATGCTTCTTCAGCGACCAATACGCAAACTCCCTGAAAGATGTGCATTTGATGCCAGAAGTGACCGACATGCGATACTCAGCCAACCGGGTCCAGACTCTCATGCACGAAGTGATGCATTCGCGCAGCTCTATCCACGGTAAGCCCACTTCCGCCAATGCACAAGAACCTACTAACTCATTCCCTGCAGCAAAAGATAACTGTGTCGATTACACCGAGGAGGACATACAGCACTCTAACCAGCGCTTTTTGCTCAGAGAAACCACGTGGCGTTCACATACCCTTGAGCAAAATCTAGTCGATCGGCGAGCGGTCAATCCTGGCGCCTCCCAGCCCAGATCTGATACTACAAGCATCATGGGTTACGGACTCGAAGCTTGTCTGAAGATGGCTCTTAGCAAAAATGCAAGCGACATAAACAATGCCCAGAACAATGCCGATACGTGGGCAACCTATGGCGAGTTGTGGATTATTCTGCTCGCCTACCCTGAGTTTGACTGTATGGCCAGCTCCTTCAAGGTCAAAACCAGGGATAGACTCATCCACCACTGCTCCCTGTACAACTGTATGCGTCATCCTGATGCTCCATCGATCTGGGAATTATCTGGCTATGATCCAAGCAAGGATTCATGGGCGGAGCACACAGGAAAGAAAAGACCTGCTAACGTTACCGAGCTGTTAGCCATAGTCGACGGTCTGGTAAAGTAGCGAGGAGACTGGTCGGTATCGTTGATCTGATATCACTCCCTCCAGTACCCGCTCTGCTCTACTCCCGCGGGCCCATAACCAAATCATCCTCGTCCGCCAGGTTCTCTCATGGAAACTCGCCAAAGCTACGGTCATCCTTGCGAATGCGCATCGAACCGCCCAAGACGAGAGTGTAGCTGCGTGTATCTATCTATACCGAAAAAAGATGGGTCGACATGCGACTGCCTCCGTGGAAGATGCCGAAGGCCCAAGCGGTGACTCCGGCAGCATGTCTGCGAGAATCAATGGATTGGTCACTATCAAAGACGGAGGAACTGGTTCGAGGGGCCATTTAAGCTTGACCGGTTCGCAAGAAATTGCTCGCCAAGTGGTTGCAAGGATCAGGCTGCGTTCACCAAGCCAAGGCCGCCGTCCTTCGCACTTACCGTACGACGCATCTTCCCAACCTCTGTGTTGTATTCATGGCTGCGGCGCTTTTGCCAATTCTTTGGCTGATGAGCGGCCCCGACGCATGTCCAGAATACTAGTAGTATCGAGATAGCAGTCCACATGTGTACCCTGTTGCTCGCGTGCAAAGCGTTTTGCCGAACGTAGGGGCCGAAACGTCAGAGAAAACTCACTAGTTCTCAAGATGACTTGGGATTGGCGGGATGTTCTCCATCTGCAGAAACAAGCAGACTACTATCCGAGTTTCTGCTAACAGTCAGTGCGAGGTCGAGATCGCAAGAATTATCGTGTCGCACTCGGGGGGGCCAACTGCGCTGTCGATGATCAGTGAATGTTGGAAAACCGTTCAAGCAGGCTCTCGACGCGCGACATCGTTCTCATTGCTTGAATACGTGTGCAATCACTCGTCGACGTT
>Ga0210040_10000275_pt1 | contig 89613 bp, 134 predicted proteins | sample CryGeyCG12114_NA_FD_185462 | JGI IMG/M metagenome (GOLD analysis project Ga0210040, IMG submission 185462) | Groundwater microbial communities from aquifer - Crystal Geyser CG19_WC_8/21/14_NA (SPAdes) (version 2) | ecosystem: Environmental > Aquatic > Deep subsurface > Groundwater | place... | reverse complement strand
AGCTGGCCGCCGTCCAGGAACAGGAAGGTCCCCTCGATGTTCAGGGACCACTCCATGTTGGCCGGGAAGCCCGGGATGGTGCCGCCAGCCGCGAGGTTGGCGTACTGGCCACCGCCGTTGACCGCCGGGTAGGGCGTGTCCAGCGTCCAGGCGACGTTGATGTTGCGGTCCCGGAAGAAGGACAGCACCTCGTCCTGGCTCATGCCGAAGTTGTCGGCCATCTGGGCGGTGGACGGAGGCTGCCGGATGAGGTCGGCGTCGATGGCACCGAGCATCCAGACGGGGAAGGTCGCCCGCAGGGGGACCTCCGGGCCGACGCGGTGCCGGTCGCGGAAGTAGGCGTTGGCCCGGTCCACGGTGTCCAGTAGCGTGCGCAGGAAGCCGAAGCCGCCCTCGATCTGGCCGCCGTTGACGTTCTTGGACTGCGCCTTGATCTGGGCCAGCAGCGCCGACTCGGAGAGGCGGGCCTGGGCGACCAGGGCCAGCGCGTTGTTGGCGGTGACCATCTCCGGGAAGACCCGGCTCTGCATGACCCCGAAGGTCAGGCAGAGGGTGACGGCCTGGACCAGCGCCTCGGCTTCGTCCGGGCACTCGACCCGGGCGCAGACCTTCCAGGTGTCGGGGTCGGCCGCGTCCACGGCGGCGTCGTCCGCGCAGGTCCAGAAGCCCACGGCCGCGCCGATGGCGTCCAGGGTCGGACCCTCGAAGAAGCGGATGCCGCCCCGGTCCGCGCCGAAGCCCGCCAGGCTGGCCTTGACCGGCCGGTCGGTGCCGCCGATGCCGAACAGGTCGTAGCGGGTCTCCAGCGGGGCGCAGCAGCCACCGGCCGCCGTGACCGCCTGGAGGTCCGGCGACATCTTCTCGACGTTCGCCCGGAGCGCGTCCAGGTTGGTCATCGCCTCGATCTTGGCGCGGTTCCCCATCGGGTCGCCGTACTTCAGGAAGCGCTCGTCCGGGATGTCGGAGCGGATGCTGGCGACCAGCACCTGCTCGCCGTCCCCGCCCGAGCCCCGGCCGACCTGCTCGATGCGCTTGGCCATGAGCTTGGAGACGTGGGTCAGGTCGTTGAACTTCTGGCCCGGGTCCATCCCCTGGAGGTTGGCACCGGCCACGATGGCGGTCTGGGCAGCGGCGACGACAGGGGCCCGGTCCGCCGGGACCTCGGGCTCGCGGTCGTGGACCTCGACGGTGGTGGCGGTCACGGGGGTCTTCTCCTCGCTCGGGGCGGTGGCGGGGTCGGTGGAGGGCTGGCCGCCCTCCGGGGTGGTGGGGGCGGTGCTCTCGGCCGGGCCATCGGGCGAGGTCTGACCGGGTGCGGGGCTCTCGGGGCCCGGCAGCTCGGTGGTGGGGGTGGTGGCCGTCTCGGCCGCAGCCGCGACGGGCTCGGCCGGGGGTGCCTCGGACCGCTGGGCGATCTCGGACCGGACGGCGTCCAGGGCGTCGGCGAGCTGACCGGCAGCGGCAGCGTCACCACCCTGGTCGGCAGCGTCGAAGGCCTCGACCAGGCGCGTCTCCAGCGCCGTGATCTCGTCCTCGGTGAGGTCGGCCAGACGGTCCAGGTCACCCTGGAAGTCGGCGAGGGGGTCCATGAAGGGATGCCTCCGGTGGAAGGGTCAGACATCACCGGAGGTCCGATCAGACGGGAGCGGTCACCGTCTGTCGTCGCTTCACTGCGGGACGGTACAGGACCGACTTGGTTGAGACGAGGCCGAACGGGCCGCCACGACACGCAGAAATAATCTAGTTGACAGTGTTGAGAGGCAGGGTCTATTCTTCTTGCATGACCACGACGGAGAGCCAGCCGAAGGCGAAGGTGATCACCGAGGGCTTCATCGCCTGGTGCGTCACCGTCTTCTTCATGGCCCAGGCGATGCCGATCCTCGGCGTCTTCCTGGTGATCTTCACGGCGCTCTACGTGGCCAGCAAGACTGCACCCGCAGCAGACCCGTCCGACGAGAGGACCCCACGATGAGCGACCAGACCCCCGAGAACACCCCGGCTCCCGTCACCCCGAAGACCCTCACCCCCTACCGCCACAAGCTGGCGGAGTCGGCGCGGGCGATCAACAAGGCGGTCTCCGGCAAGCCGAACATGACCCAGGAGAAGCAGGTCGCCGTCCTCCAGGCCGTCGTCAACGAGCTGCGCAAGATGCAGACCGGTGCCGTCAAGGCGCTGGAGCTGGCGCAGACCCGGGACTACGAGGCCTACCTCCAGGCCAAGAAGGACGTCGCCGAGGGCAAGCTGTCGGCCGCCGAGCAGGAGGCGTTCAACGCCATCCTGGCCGGTCTGACCGCCGGTGACGAGTACACCTTCAGCGAGCACGAGGTGGACCCGGACGACGAGGCCGCGATGGCCAAGCTGGCCGAGGCCGAGCAGGCCGACGAGGACGCCGAGCAGGCCTGATCCTCCCGCACGAACGAAGGGCCCCTCGCCACTGGCGGGGGGCCCTTCTGCTGTCCGTGTCAACCGGCGCGGACCAGCTGCCTCCGGGCGCGCGCCGCCCTGATCTCCTGCTCCTCCAGCAGCCCCTGCGCCAGCGCCTGGCCCTCGCGCTCGCGCACGACCTTCTCGGTCTCGGCGATCTGGCGGTCCAGTTCACGGCGCTGGGCCGCCTCGGACTCCCGCTGGGCGCGCTCGGCGTCGCGCTGCGCCGTCTTCTGCGCGCTCTCGGCCTTGCGCACGGCGGTCTCCTGCTCGCGCTGGACCTTGCGCGCCGCCGTCTCCTGCTGCTTCGTCGCCTGCTCCACCTTCCGCTGGGCCGTCTCGGCGGCCTTCACGGTCGGGTCCTGCTTCGGGCTCGGGTTGAGCACGACGGCCGGGCCCCGGTAGCCCATCGACCTCGGGTCGATGCCACGGTCGGCCAGCTCGCGCACCAGCGCCCGCCGCGCCGACTCGTCCCGCTCGTTGTCCGAGCTGAAGCTGAACAGCGCCTCGGCCGCCCGGCCCAGGTCGGCGGTGGACATCCAGGCCGCCGCCTTGCGCTGGTCGGCCGGGGTGTTCGCGCCCATGAAGGTGTCGTAGCTCTGCTGCGTGGCAGCGTCGCCCTTCGCCTTGGACTTCGTCCCGCCCAGCGGCGTGCCGATGGGCAGGCCGTAGCGCTTCTCCCCGGCCTTGCTGGCGACCTTCCGGCCGCCGCCGGACCCCTTCTTCTTGGGGGGTCCGGCGGGGCCGTAGTCGGCCTTGATCCGGTGCGTCGGCTCCGGCGCTGCGGCGGCCAGAGCCGCCGTCAGCACCTCCAGCCGCTGGAGCAGGCCGGTCTGCATCAGACGGTCGCGCCAGCCGCCACGGGCTCCTTGGCCTGGGCACCGTGCACCCGGGCGCGGAGCTTGGCCAACACGGCCTCCGGCGACTCCTCGGCGGGCTCCTCGGTGCCGGTCACCTGGGGCTCGCCCTCGGTCGCCGCCGCCTCGGCCTCCTTGGCCGCCCGGCGCTCGTCGGCCAGCGCACGGGCGCGCTGGACGGCCTCGGACACCTGCTCCTCGCCGCCCTCGGCCGCCTGCTCGGCCGGGGCACCGTCCGTGACGGAACCGCCCTCGGCCGCCGGTGCACCGCCCTCGGCACCACCCTCGCCGCCGTCGGCCAGCAGCCCCGGCTCGGCGTTGAAGACCACGGACTCCAGCGCCGCGATCCGCTCGGCGTTGGCCGCGTCGGCCATCAGCGCCAGGCGGCGGGAGAACAGCGGGGGAGCACCGGCCGCCACCATCGCGGTGATCGCGCCACCAGCCACGCGCGCCCGGACGGTCGGGAAGCCGGGGACGTTGACCTGGCAGCAGGCCACCAGCTCCAGGTTGCCGTTGATCGGCCGCCAGTCGCCCGACGGCGCGCTGGCGCGCAGCGTGCGGAGCTGGCTCGGGGTGACCTCGGGCCGGAGGCCACCGGCCACCCAGATGCCGAAGCGGTCCTCGCCCACGTTGACGTCGGCCACCGCGCTGCCGGTGTTGTCGTAGTGGGCCACGGCCGCCGCTGCGTCGGCCTGGAGGCTGGCGTGGCCACCGGCCAGGGTCAGCTGGCCGACGTTGACCCGGGAGCCGCTGGCGGTCACCAGCTCGCCGGTCTTGAAGTAGGCGTAGTCGGACTTGGACTTCGGCGCGCGCACCTGGCCGGGCAGGCCGATGTGCGCGACGTCGAAGGTGGCGATGTGGCCGTAGACCCGGCCGTCGTCGTCCACCGTGAGCGGGGTCGGCTGGTCCAGGCCCGGGTCGCCGAACCAGTCCTCCGGGGGTGCCACCGGGAAGCCACCGGCCGTGAGGGTCTTCAGCAGCGCGATGTCGCTGCCGCCCTCGCTGTAGATGCCGTCCTTCAGTGCGCTGGTCACGCCATCTCCTCCTGACGGGCCGAACCACGACCCGGTTGACACGGCGGCCACGAGCGCGGCCTCCATCGACAGGGCCTCGCGGACGGTCCGGCCGCCGGAGGCAGCCACCGCCCCGCCCCGGTTCCCACGGGCACCGGCCCACTGGCCGGTGGACCGCTTGTGCAGGTTCTGGCAGTAGCCCTTGGCCCGCACGCCCATGTGCTTGCGCAGCTGGCGGTAGCACCGGGTCCAGTCCCCGGGCGTCCCCCACCTGATCTTCAGCGCGCCCTTGCCAGTGGTCCAGTACCGGCGCAGCTTCTCGGCGCGCGGGTCCGGGCTCACGGTCAGCGGAGCGTCGGCCACCAGCGCCGCACCGGCGGCGGCCACGGTCTCGACCTCGGCTCCAGGGTCGGCCGCCGGAGCCTCGACCCCAGCTTCAGGTGCACCGGCCTGGTCGATCTGGGCCAGGACCGTCTCCAGCTGCGGCTGGTCCAGCTCGACCAGCGGCGGCGGCTGGACGCCCTGGAGGTCGCTCAGCAGCTCGGGGGCCTCGGACCAGACGCCGTTGCGGTAGGCGACCAGCTCGGGGCCGGGCCGCAGCCGGATCAGCTCCAGCACCGCGCCGGGGTCCAGGTCGTCCACGACGGCGTACTCGCGCCAGCCGTCGTCGGGCCCGGCGGTCGGCCGGGCCGTGCCCTGGTCGGCTGCCAGCTCGGGGGCCGGGGCGGCGGCGATCATCGTCTCCGGCGGCAGGAAGGCCTGCGGCCAGAAGTACCGGCGGGCCAGGCCGGAGGCACCGGCCGTGACGGCCTCGGCCAGGTCGGCGGCCAGCTCGCGGTTCAGCACCTCGACGTGCTGGTCGTAGCGCGTCTCGTAGGGGGTCCAGGTGCCCGACGCGGTCAGCTGCTCGTAGCCGCCGTCGCTCTCACGCCGGAGCAGGCCGGTGAGCACGTCGGCGTCGGCGGCCGACACCAGGCCGTAGAAGCCCAGGTCGGTGCACTCCTCGCAGTCCAGCGGCTGCCGGATGCGCTCGGCCGCGCTGGCCACAATGGCGTCCAGGGTCTTGGACGCCCACTCGGCCGCGCCAGGAACAGCACTTGCCTGGAGGGAGAGCAAGTCCCAGGCCCTGACCTGGCCGGTCTGGAGCTTCAGGGCCAGGGGCTCGTCCACCCCTCGGGCCTTGTCCCGGATGCTCCGGGTGGGCAGGTGCTGCCGGTCGAATCCGGCCATCAGCAGCGGTGGCATCTCAGCTCTCCTGGTCAGCAGGGACGCGACTGGGCTCGGGTCCGACGAACTGGGCCATGCGCTGAAGCTCCCCCACCTGCTCTGCGGTGAGCACTCTCTGCCACCGTGCGGCTACCACGGTATCGGTGAAGCTGTCCTCCAGCGGGACGTAGTCCCAGTTCGCCGCGATGTCCTCCTCGGAACGGGCCGTCGGCCGGACGGCGAACTTCGCCCGGCCGACAGCCGCTCGCAGCTCCTCGAAGGTCCCCGCGCCGGTCCGCATCGCCTCGATGGCGTCGCGGACCTCCTGCACGTTCTGGCCCGCCTGGGGCTCCTGCACGGGCGCGGTCACGCGGCCTGCGCCTCCTCTGCCTGCACGGCCTCGTAGAAGCCCGGCAGCATGGTCGGGTCCGGGTCGGTCCCGCCACTGCTGTCGGCCAGGTAGGGCGCGTCGCCGGAGTTGTCGTAGACCGCCCAGCGGGCGAACTGCTCCTTCAGCGCTGCGAAGTTCCGGGCGTTGTGGCTGGAGTAGGACTCGGCGTCGGGGTCGTTCTCGCCGAACTCGGCCGCGTTGATCACGGCGTCAGGCACCGTCCGGCCGCCGTTCTTCAGCTCGGGGTCGTTGGGCCGCGCCGACTGGCCGGTCCGCAGCGTGTTCAGCCCGGCCATGTGCCGGGACTGCGCGCGCTGGCGGCTGGTGGTCGGCGGCACGTCCACGAACAGGCCGTCGGTGCTGTAGTCCAGCGCCTCCAGCCGGTCCACGATGCGCTCGGTCCAGGACTTCTCGCCCGGCCGCATCCGGCCGCCCATCGTGATGTCGAAGATGACGTTGAAGCCCTCGACGGTCAGCAGCTGCTCCAGCATGTGGTTCATCTCGGAGCTGGCCTCGTGGATGAAGCTGGCCGTCTCCGCCGGGGTGAGCCCGGACAGCTGCGGGGCCAGCCCCTTGGCGATGATGACGTCCTTGAAGTAGTCCGGGTTGGCGATGATCCACTCGTCCTCGCGGAAGACCCCGGCCTTCGTCATCGCCTCCAGCGTGGAGGACTTCCCGGCACCGGGCAGGCCACCGAGCATGATGGCCCGGCGGTTGCGCGGCTTCGTCTGGTTCCGGGTCAGGTCGTTGTAGGCGTCGTCCACCAGGGCGTCGAAGACCTGCTGCATCTCCTCCGACCAGAGCCCGAAGCTGTCCTTGAACGCGCCGTCCATCGCCAGCGAGCGGCCGGGGCCCTTCATGCCGATGGTGTTGACCCAGCTGATGTAGGCCTGGTGCTCCTGGAACTCCTCGGGCGTGACCTCGCCCTGGCCGGTTGACACGGTGACCAGCTGCTCCGGCCGGTCGGCGGCCAGCGACGCGGACAGCGCCGCGATCTCGGCCTCCCAGCTCTCCCGGGTCATGGCCGGGACCAGCGCGTCGGCGACCTCCTTGGCCGCGCTCTCGCCCGGCTGGAGGTGCGCGATGGCCGTGGGCGCGGTGCTGACCTTCGTGGACAAGTCGTCCACCGGGATCAGGTCGGGGAAGCCCGCCTCGGGGTCGGCCGGGATCGGGTTGCCCTCGATGTCCTGGTAGCTGACGTAGGCCCCCTCGGGCCGCAGCTCGTTGATCCGCGCCCGGCGGCGGACGGCCGTGCGGTCGCTCAGCAGGGCGTTCGGGTTGGCGAAGACGTTGACGAAGCTCTGCTTCTCGATGAAGCGCCCGTCCTTGCCGCGCGGGTGCAGCCAGTCCTGCCACTTGGAGGCCGTCAGCACAGCCGGATCATCCAGCATCCCGCTGACACGAGCAGCCGCGATCAGCGCCGGGAAGAAGCCCGACGGCGGCTGCTGCCCAGCGGCGACCATGCCGGAGAACAGCCCGGCGGCGGCCCGGACAGCATCCGGGCTGTCCAGCCGGACTACATCTCCTGCTCCTGGTGCGTCAGGGAGAAAGGGGCCGGGTTCACCGCCGGGACGACGTTCCAGTGCGCCGGGATGCGGGCCGACGCGGCCAGCGCGCTCGCGCGCTTGGTCACGTACCAGCGGGCGGTCGGGTGGGTGTTGGCGTAGCGGATGGCCAGGTCCAGGTCTTCCACCCGGCTGACCTGCGGGATGGAGACGCCGCTGGCCGCGATGGCCGCCGCCGTCTCGACGTCCGGCTCGGCCTCGGGGTCGATGACCTCGTCGCCGTTGCCGGTCTTCAGCGGCAGGTCGAAGACCGAGATGGTCTGGCTGGCGGAGTCGGCCGCGTCCCAGACGCTCAGGGCTCCGGCCCCGACGGCGACCAGCGAGCAGTCCTCCAGCGCGCCGCTGTCGTCGGCCAGCAGCTGCCAGTCCCCGGCGTAGCGGACGAAGGTCCCCATGCCGGTCTCCAGCATGAGCGTGGCCACCGTGTTGTCGGCCGCCACCACGGCGTCCAGAGACTGCGCCAAGACTCCCCCTCGGATCACTTCGGCCTGCACCACCATCAGCGGCTGGGGGACCCCAGCCGGGGACATCGTCACTGCGTCGTGCGGGTCCAGGTCGCGGAACCGGTAGACCTGGCCCTCGGGCCCCGTGCCCACGATCCAGTCGCCCTGGTCCTCGACGGAGGACAGGATGACACCCCGGATGTGGTCCTCGGAGTCCCAGCCGACAGAGATGCCTCCACCGGCCGCCCCGTAGGCCAGCCCGCCGACCGGGAGGAGGTAGGTGACGTCCTCCTCGGTCTCGGTCACCGGGTCAGTGACCTGCCGGAACGTGGTCTCCAGCATGGCCGGGTTGGGGAACTGCACTGGAGCGGTCACGCGGCGGTCTCCTCGGCGGCGGCAACGACGGTGGCATCGGCGGCGGACGGAGCCGCGCCGTAGGAGGTCGGCAGGTCCAGGATCGGCCGGGCGTTGCTGGGCAGCGTGACCGGCGGCAGGTCGTTCGGGCTCATGTTCTGGGCCTGCGACTTCAGGATGACGATCTCCTCGACCGGGCGGCCGTTGATGTGGCTGTAGCCGTCGGCCTTCAGCTTCTCGATGGCCTTGGCCCGCTCGCTCTGGTCGCTGACCGCGATGAAGCCGACGGCCTCGGTCGGGAGCCCGCCGCCCAGGAAGAAGTCCGTCACCGAGGACAGCGACGTGGCGTAGGCCAGGTGGTCCGAGCCGGAGCCCTTGCCCTTGCCGTAGACGTCCCCGGTGCCGGTCCGGTAGTCCATGATCCGGCCCAGGACGGCCTCGGGGCGGTGGTAGACCATCATCCCGCTGTGCTTGTAGCTGGCCTGGTTGTTGCCGCTGGGCAGCTTGGAGTGCACCCCGGCGGAGGCGTAGGACCCGTGCCCGGCGTGGTTGCCGTTGTCCGTGCTCCAGGAAGCACCGGAACCGGTGGAGCCGGTGCCGTCCAGCATCCCGGCGGTGCGCTTCAGGATGGAGCTGGCCGACCCGTACTTCACGGTTGACACGATCTGAGCCGCGTCGGCGCTGTTGGCCGACCGGTAGATCACGTTGACCTTGGACTTCGCGGCCAGCGCGTTGCGCGCCCGGTCGGACCAGAAGTACGCCGGGGTGCCGGTGGACTCGTCCACCCCGACCAGCACGTCGTGCCAGCCCAGGTCGGTGATGCCCATCGTCTTCCCGGCCTGCGTGAACAGCTTGTCGTCGCTCCAGCCCTTGGCCGTGTCCACGTCGCTCATGTCCAGGCTCAGCAGGGTGCGCAGCATCCCGCGCACGTTGTCCTTCGCGCTGTCCTGCGTCATCGGCGAGTAGTCCACGCCCAGCTTGCTCAGCGCCGCGCCCAGGGCCTTCTCGTCCAGGCCCTCGGGGACGGAGATGACCGTCGTGCCGGTGGTGGACTTGTTGTCCGACCCCTTCGGGTCCACCAGCTCGATGACCACGCCGTCCTCGCTGACGTTGCGCAGCGTCTGCCAGCTGGTGCTGGAGTGCTGGAACGCCGACTTCGTGACCGAGCTGCCGGGCTCGTTGTAGAGCTGGGCGTCGCCCGCGCCGTTCTTGGCCGCCGAGATGCCACCGTCGTTGGCCAGCGCCCAGCCCATCGCCTTGGCCGTCTCGCCGATGCTGAAGGCCCCGGGGGCCACCTTCTTCGGCTTGTTCGGGTCCCAGGCATAGGTCGTCAGCGGCTTGCCGGGGTGGAAGCGGCTGGTGATGACCTCGCCGGTCTGGATGTTGGCCATCGTGACGATCTTGACGCCGGAGCCCGACGGGTCGTCGGCCACGCCGGTGACCTTGTGGGTCGGCGGCACCTGGGACGGGTCCACCTTCCAGCGCGGCGTGCCGTCCGGGTTGTCCGTGGAGGACTTCCGCATGGGCAGCTGGTCGCCGATGGCGACCTGCTCGGAGGACTTGGAGCTGGTCGCCCAGTCGCCCTTCTCCCCCACGCCCGCCAGCAGGCTCATCAGCTGCTCGCGCTGCGCCGGGGTCAGGGTCATGTGCACCCGGCTGTAGACCTTGCCGGACGGGCCGGTCGCCTTGGTCACGGTCATCTGGCCGTGGCTCACGCCGGGGTGCGCCGAGAGGATGGCGCGGAACTTGCCGTCCTGCGGGGTCTTGGCCAGCACCTCGGCGACGCTGTCAACCGCCAGCGGCATCCCCTGCGGGATGTCCTTCAGCGTGGCCGGGGCCGCGTAGGCGCTGTAGTTGGCCGACTTGTCGGTCTTGATGGCCTCGATCAGGCGCGTCGTCTTCGTCCCGTCGGCCTTCAGCACGACGGCCTTGGTCTTGTCCTTGGAGACGGAGACGATCTTGCCGGTCATCGGGCCCTTGCCCGAGACGAACATCCCCGGCGAGGGGATGTAGCCGTCCTTGGTCAGCGCACCGCCCCAGGCGTTGATGTCCTCCTGGCTCGGCTTCTGGGCCCCGGGGTACTGCGGACCCACCGGAGCGGCCGGAGAGGCCGCCTGCGGGGCGCTGGGGGCGCTGGCCGCAGGCGTGCTCGGGGCCGCCGGGGTAGAGGTGACGCCCGGGTTCGTGTTCGGGGCGGCACCGGTGCCCTGCGAGCTGGAGAGGTAGAAGCCCTCCATCGCGGTGATGGGCATGTGCACCGGCACGGCCGGGGACTTCGGGGCCCCGGTCTTGCCGTCCTTGACCATGACGTAGTCCGACAGCGCCACGGTGTTGTCGTTGACCCCGGGGACGGCGGCGATCTTGCCGAACATGCCCGCGCTCGGGTCGTTGCCCTGCATGTAGACCCAGTCGCCCACCGAGGCCGACGGCAGCTCGTCGCCGGGGCTGGCGAGGTAGCCGAAGGTGGCCGGGTCCGGGATGCCCAGGTCCGCCCAGCCGGAGATGGTCGGGCCGGAGTAGGTCTTCGGCGCGGCCGGAGCCGCCATCGGGGCGGTGAACTGCGCCTTGTGGATCGTCCAGCCAGCCGACTGGGCGTACTCCTCCATGCCCTGGTCGGACCCGGCGATCAGCACCTTGTCGCCGTTGGCGTAGATCGTCTCCCAGCTGCCGTCGGCCTTGCGCAGGACAACGCCGGTGGTCGGCAGGCCGCCGGTGCTGTCCTCCAGCGCGTAGATCGACTGACCGACGTGCAGCACGCTGGCGTACTGCTCGATCTTCTTGGTCTGCTCCGGGGTCGGCGTGTAGCCGCCGAAGTTGTACGTCCCCGGGGTCAGCAGGGTCAGCAGGGTCAGCGAGGCGACCCCGGCGTAGGGCTGCGCCACCAGCGGCTCGGCGGGTTCGGTGACCGCGCCCGCCTTCACGCTGCCCTGGAGCACGGTGAACGTGACCGGGTTGTTCGGGGAGGTGGTGGCGTACTCGATGGAGTCCTGGCTGAAGCCGTCCTCGGCGTCCTCCAGCTGGCCGCCGGGCAGCACCTTCTGCCAGATGCCCTTGCCAGCGAGCTTGACCAGGTGGAACGACCCGGCCGGGCCCACCGCCTGGAGGACGTTGTCGGTCGGCGCGCTCTGGTAGCCCTCGAAGACCCCGCCCGTGGCCGGGTCGCTGACCGAGCCGCCGGGCACCGGCCAGGCCTGCGTGGTCCCGGCGACCTGGGACTGGCCCCACTCGACGTCGTCCAGCGAGGCCTGGGAGAGGGTGCCCTGGACGGTGACGGCGTGCCACTTCTTGTCGGCCGCCGACTTCACCCAGTATGTGCCGTCGGGCTCCTGGAGCACCTGGTCGCCGGTGACCGGGGTGTACCCGCCGAAGCTCGGCGGCGTGTCAACCGCCGAGGCAGCAGCAGGCCAGACCTTGGCGATGACGTCCCCGGAGCTGATGGCCGGGTCGGCGTCCCAGGCCGCCTTGGACATCGAACCGGCCTCGGACAGGGTGCCGTCGTCGTTGACCGGGTAGACGGTGCTGCCGCTGACCACCCAGTGCGACCCGTTGGGCTCTTGGAAGACCTCCTCCCCAGCCTTCGGGGTGTAGCCGGAGAACGCCGGAGCCGGGCCCGCAGCGGCGGCGGCAGACCCGTCGTAGACCAGCTTGTACTGCGACCCGGACTTGCCCGCCGTGGTGGCGGCCATGAACTCCTGGGCCTGCTCGTTGCTGAAGCCGCCGCTGCCGGACGCGCCCTCGGTGTTCGGCGCGGGCACCCACCAGCCGGTGTCGGCCTCCTGGAAGAAGAACCAGGGGTCGGTGTCGCCGTCGAAGCTCGTGAGCGCCATGACCTTCTGGTCGGGCTCGGGCGTCCACTCGCCGCCGCTCTTGTTGCTCAGCGTCGGGACGGCCGCGCTCTCCCCGGCGGGCTTCAGGCCCTCGGGGAGCGGGTGCAGCAGCTCGTACTTCGCCGCGCTGCCGCTGCTGGCCGTGGACAGCTTCTGCTGGACGACGTGGTTGGACTTCACCGCGTCGGAGGACTCGTTGACCGAGCCGTCGGGGCCCAGCTCGTACCAGCCCGCGCCCGTCTGCTTCTGGACGTAGACGTTGGTCTTGCCGTTGGCCAGCGTGACCTTCAGCAGGGACTGGCCCTCGCCCGGCACGAACGGCGCGTAGCCCTCGGGCAGACCTGGCACGGCGGTCGGCGCGTCCGCACCCTCGGGCAGGTAGGTCCAGGTGAAGTGCGACAGGTTGGGCTGCGCGTCCCAGCCCAGCAGCTCCTCGGTCGTCCAGACCTTGGAGCCCAGCTGGCCGCTGGTCATCAGCTTCAGGTAGTTGCCGTCGGGCTGCTTGACCAGCACGACGGTCTTGCCGTCCTCGGTCTGGACGGCCCACAGCGTCTCGCCCGGCTTCGGGGTGTACCCGACGCTCTGGAGCTTCTGGCCGATGGCAGCGGGCGGCTGGGGGCCGTCCTGGTGGGTCACGCGCGGCTTGCTGTCGGCCGCCTCGGAGGCGAACGGGTCGTGGATGACGTTCAGCGTGCTGCCGCCGCCCAGCAGGGAGTCGGCGGTGTAGCCCGGCGTCAGCAGGTTGCCGCTGCCGTCGATGGTCATCACGTGCTGGTCGCCCGCGAAGCTGCCCGACGGGGACACCACCAGCGCACTGGCGTTGCCCGACGCCAGCGTGACGATGGCGACGGCCTCGCCCGGCTTCGGCTTGTAGTTCGCCGCGCCCGCGCCGTACAGCGTCAGGTCGGTGTTCTCCGGGATGACCAGCGCACCCTGGAAGGGAGCGCCGTCCCAGACCTTGTCCATGCCGACGACGGAGAGGCTGGCGTCGGCCTCCCACTTCCCGTCGATCCAGCCCTCCACGCCGTTCGGACCGCTGCGGTAGTAGGACGAGTCGGCGGCGTTGAAGAAGATCGGGTACTGAGCAGTGCCGAAAGTCAGGCCCTGCTCGGTCATCAGCCAGTAGTGGTCCGGCGGGGTCTCGACCGTCGGGGCCGGGTTGAACAGCTCGTTCAGCTTGGCGATGTCCAGGCCCAGCTCGCTCGCGCTCGACCCGGGCGCGAACTGCATGGGCAGCACGGCCTCGGGACCGAAGGCCTCGTGCGTGTCCACCAGGATCAGGTCGTCGGGGTCGCCGTTGACCATCGCGGCGAACTTGAAGCCGCCGGTGTCCAACTGGAGGCTCGGGTAGCTGGCCACGGTCAGCTGCTCGGTGGAGCTGACCTCGATCTTCAGGCCGGGGTAGAAGTGCTCCACCTGGTCGGCCAGCTTCAGGCTGACGAAGCCCTCGGCCGCGTTGCCCAGGAAGGGCAGCTCAGCGCTGCCGGGCATGTACTCGCCCTCGACCGGCCCGCCGTAGGCGTGCACGCTCAGCGCGCTGGTGCCGTCGCCGTAGGACTCGTCGGGCTCGATGAACTTGATCACCGAGATGTTGCCCTCGAAGTCCTTGATCACGTCCCCGGCGACCAGGTCCGTGCCCTTCTTCTTCGGCAGGACCGGGCCGAGGTCGTCGTCGGTGTCAACCGCCTGGCTCGGAGCAGCGTCGCCGTCCACCAGCGCCGGGGCCTTGACCACGTAGGTGGCCGAGGACCAGGGGTTGATGAAGACGTCCTGGCCGTTGCCGGTGGTGATCGTGACCGAGCCGCTGGGGCTGACGGCCTTGATCGACAGCCAGTTCTGGCCGTCCAGGCTGATCTCCTGGCCGGGGGACAGCTGGCCCTTCCAGCCCGACAGCGTCTTGGCCTCGTCGCCGTACAGGATCGGCGTGACGAAGCCGTCGTAGGTCACCTCGTCGGCGGCCTGGAACGCCACACTGCCGATCTCGGGCATGACCAGCGGCACGCTGGTGGCCTTCTCGCTGCCGATGATGGTCATCAGCGGCTTGCCGCCCAGCGGCATCTCGAAGGCGTCGGTGCCGGGCAGGTCGCCGTCGTTGTCGTCGGCGTACCAGAGCACCAGGCCGCCGCTGGGGCCCGTCGTCCCGTCGGTGAAGAAGACGTTGCCCATGAAGATGACCTGGTAGGTCGTGGCCCCGTTGTCGGCCTTCCCGGCCGCCGCCAGCTGGCTCGGCGCGATGGGGCCGAGGTAGTCCTTCAGGCTGCCGAAGACGGCGACCTTCTCCTGGCTGTTGACCTGGAGCGAGCCCAGCGGCTGCCCGGTGTAGGGCTCCAGGCCGTGCGTGCCGTCCGCGTAGCTGACGTGCACCATCTGGGCAGCGGTGAGGTCGTCCACGGCCAGCCAGCCGGTGGCCTTCTCCTCGCCCTTCCAGGGCTGCAACACCTCGGGGCCGTAGTCCTTGACCGGCCCGACGGCCACCTGCGGCTGCTCGGCCGCCGGGACGACGCCGCCGGTGATCGAGACGGTGCCGGTGGACTTCCGCTTCCGCTTGCCGTTGGCGTCGGTGATGAAGACGAACTTGCCGTCGGGGCTGATGAGCGTGATCTCACCCGCCCAGCCGTCCTTGGCCTGCGCCATCATGCCCAGCGCCGGGACCTCGCCGGTGGCGGTCTTCGGCAGCTCGACGTCCAGGTCACCGGCCGGGAGCTTGCCCGGCTGCGTCATGGTGCTGGCCAGCTTCAGCAGCTGCTTCGTGGGGTCGTCGCCGTTGGGGTCGGTGACGACGGCGTACTGGCCCTTCGGCTTGACGAAGGTGTAGGTCTTGCCGTCCTTCTTGCTGGTCACGGCGTCGCCGGTGCTGGCCTCGGTGCCGTCGCCCACGACCATCGTCTTCGCGCCGCCGGGCGCGGTGGTCTTGCCCGGCGCGGGAGCGCCGCTGCCGGTGGGCAGCGGGGTCACCAGGTCGGCCTTCAGCGCGGCCTCGGTCTCGGCGGCCTGGCCGGTCTTGCCCGGCGCGACGGCGGGGGCCTGCTCGTAGGCACCGTCGGAGGTGGCCTTGTAGCTGACCAGGTCGTCCTCGACCTCGGGCTCGCTGGCCTTGGTGACGACGTCCTCCAGCTGGGAGACGGTCGGCACCGGCGTGGCCGGGATGTCCTCGACCAGCGTGTCAACCGCTGGCGGGTCCCAGCGCTCGACGGTCCAGGTGGTGTTGCCGTCGGCCCCGAAGGTGTCCAGCAGCTGCTGGCTGCCGTCGGGGTGCTCGACCAGCACCGCGCCGGTGCTGTCGTTCCAGCCCTTGATCTTCAGCGGCGCACCCATGCCGAGCGCGCTGATCTTGTCGCCCCGGTGCCAGCGCTGGGCCGCGAGGTCGCTGCCCTTCAGCTTCTGGCCGTGGTCGGGCCGGACGGCGTCGGCCTCCTTGGCGGTCTTGCGGAAGTAGACCTCGGCCGCCGGGCCGAACTCCTGCTGCCAGCCCAGCAGGCTGGCCTGCTCGCCGACGATGGACAGCGCGTTGCCGGTGCCGTCGATGCCGAAGACCCGGGTCGTGCCGTCGGGCAGCTCGATCTTGTCGCCGCCCTGGAGCAGCATCGCGGCCTGCGCCAGCGTGGTCTTGAACCAGCCCCGGGGCTTGCCCTTGTTGGCCGCCAGGTCGGCGGTGTCCACCACGGGCGCGGTGGAGCCCTCCTGGGCCTCGGCAGCCTTCTGGGACTCCGGGAGCTGGAGGCCGTAGTAGTTGGCCAGGTAGAGCCGCCGGGCCTTCAGGGTGTCGGCCAGGGAGGCCGGGAGCCCGGCGTCGCTGACCATCTCCTCGATGCGCTGCGGCGTGATGGCCACGACGCGCTCGGCCCCGTCGATCTCCTGGGCCTTGGTCATGCCCGGCCCGTAGATCGCGGCCTTCTTGCCCTGCCGGAAGGCGTCCAGCTCGCTGACCTTGGAGCCGAAGTCGGTCTTCTTCTCGCCCATCGCCCGGTAGAGCAGCGCCCCGCCGTTGTCGATGCGCCAGGGCACGCCGTTGGCGTCGGTCAGGATGTTGTCGTAGGTCATCCCGAAGACGTCGCGGTTGCCCAGCCAGGCGTCCACGGCGAAGTTCCGGCGGACTTGGTCGGTCCACTCCGGGTCCTTCAGCTTGGCGGCCATGTTCTGCTCGCCGTCGATGACCTTGCTGTAGAGCTGGCCGTCGGCGTGGAAGTCCACCTCGGGGACCGGGACCCCGGCCTCCTCGTACAGCGCGTTGGCCAGCGCCTCGTTCGCGCCGTGGCTCTTGGTCTTCGGCTTCTTGACGTAGAACTTCTCGGTGGCCACGCCGTTGGCCGCCGCGTCGTCCAGGCTCTGCGGCGTGATCGACGGCATCTGGTACATGCCGCCGGGGTTGGACCCGCCCTGGCCGCCGATCTTGGTCACGCCGACGTCGGAGGTCTTCAGGTGGGCCTTGGTCTTCGGGGCCCGGTAGACCTGCTTCGGGCTCAGGACCAGGGACTCGCCGTGGGTCTTCCCGGCCAGGTCCGACGGGGTGACCGTCAGCTTGACCTGGTCGTTCTCCTCGTAGATGCCCTCGACCTTGCCGTAGGCCCAGCCCTTGGCGGTCAGGTACTTGACCACGCCGAACTTCTCGATGAACCGGCCGTCGGCACCGCGCGGGTGCAGGTGCTCGGTGAAGGTCTTGTACCCGGCGGCGGTGACCGGCGCGGACTCGCCCAGCGGGAAGACCAGGTGCTCGTCGGCCAGCCACAGCTCCAGGGAGCCGATGGTGACCTCCTTGAAGGCGGCCACGTCGGGCTGCTCGCCCTCGTACTGCATGGTCAGGTGCGGAATCCAGTTCGGGAACTGCTCCACGCTGGCGACGGCGGTTGACACCGACTCGTCCAGACCCAGCGTCTCCCTGATCTTGGTCAGCATGGTGCTCTGGATGAGCAGCACCTGGGCCTTGTCCTGGCCCAGCTCGGCGGTGCCGGAGACGTCCACCGGAAAGGCGTAGACGTTGGCCGCGATCAGGCCCAGCGTCGTCTTGATGCCCTCGATCTGCTCGTCCGAGAGGTCGGCCGCCTCGCCCAGGAACTGGAGCGTGACGTGCGCGTCCTCGGCGACGATCTCGTGGACCGGGTCCTCGGCGGTGGGGACGGCCGCGATGATCGCGGTGGTGTACTGCGGCTGGTCGCTCACGCGGCGGTCGCTCCGGTTCCTGCGTCGTTGATGGCCGTGGCTGCGGTCGGGGGCGTCAGGACGTCGGTGGCGCTCTGCGGGAACGGCACCGGCTGGCCCTCCTGGTTCTCCTCCCGCTGCTTGCCCAGCACGGTGGGCAGCAGCGACTGGAGCAGGGCCATCTGGACGTCCTGGGGGAGCGGCGTGCCGCTGGTCAGCAGCATCATCCCCAGCTCGGCCTCGGACGGCGCGTCGTCGTCACCGAAGCCGTGCTCGCGCCGCCAGGCCCCCGGGCCGACCAGGAACTTGTCGAAGCCGTCGCTGGCGTCGGCCGACTGGTTCGGACGGGTGACGATCTCGGACGGGTCGTACCAGACCACGATCCGGTTGATGTCGGACTCACTATAGCCCTTGGCCCTCAACAGAGGCCGCAGGAAGACCTCGGTCAGCGCGTCCACCAGGACCAGCGCCAGCGGCTCGATGGTCGCCTTGTAGAGGTTCTCGTCAATGACCAGGGCGTTGCTGTACTTGACGTTGGCCAGCCCGGTCACGACCTCCTTGGGGACGTCGATCCCCTGGAGGATGCGCTCCAGCGCGCGCTCGGTCCGGTTGACCAGCCAGTCGTCGGACCCGCGCTCGAAGGTGATGTGCTTGATCTGCTCGGCCAGGCCACCGTCACCGGTGACCATGATCGGGGCCACCGCAGCGGCGTCGCCCTCGTCGGAGATGGCCGTGACGATGGCCTGCATGATGTCGGCGACCAGCTGGTTGCCCGGGTCGGAGGCCATCGCCTCCAGCTCCTCGGGCGGGAGCGGCTGGCCGTCCTCGGCCAGGCCCTGGAGGGCCATGTACATGCGGTTGGTCAGCAGGCCGTCGGGCAGGAACAGCAGGCCGTTGTTGAGCCGCGTGCGGGTCGCGGAGCGCACCAGGCGCTGGAGGATCAGCAGCTCCTCGACGGCGTCGGCCACGCCCATCATGGAGCTGTCGGGCTCGCCGGAGTAGCGCGGGTGCGCGCGCCAGATGCGGCCAACGAACGTGCCCTTGGCCAGGCGCTTCTGCTGCGTCGTCTCGCCCTTGATCGGGCGGAGCCACGCGCCCTGCTGGTCGAAGACCAGCTCGTCGGTGGAGACCACCTTCCACTGGACCGTCTTGTTGCCCTGCCGGTCCTCGCCCGGCAGCCGGACCATGTAGCACTCGCCGGGGACGTTGACGTTCAGCGCGAAGCTGCGCACCAGCCCGGCGAAGGTCGGGCCGCTGATCTCCCGCATGGTCTCCTCGGCGTCACGCGCGAGGTCGGAGGAGATGCGGCCCTTGTCGGCGGCGTCCTTGGCCCCCTGCGGGGCCTCGTCGCTCTCCGGGATGGCGGCGGGGAAGACCCGGAGGCGGGAGAGGATGTTCGCGGTCAGGTTGAAGGCGTAGTGCACCTCGCCGACCCGCTCGTAGCCGGTCCAGGCCTCCTCCTGGCGGGTCCGGTAGCTCCCGCCCTTGGCCCGCTCCTGCCAGGCGTGGTCCAGGTCCACCTGCTCGGCCGACGCGGTGATCGCGCGCGGCTGGCTGTACCGGGCCGTGGCGGCCCGGCGCTCGGGCATCTGGACCACCTTGGCGGATGCGGTGACCGCTTCCGGAGTCGATGTCGCCCGGCCGCTGCGTCGAAGCACCCCACCCGCCATGCTCAGCAGCGTAGCGGCCAGGTCACCCCGAGTGGTTGACAGAGACGGGAGTCAGCTCCGGCTGTACTTCTGGGGCAGGCCGTAGGTCGCGCTCGTGGTCTGGCGCACGACCTGCGTCGTGGGCTGTCCGGCGTAGGGGTTCCAGCGCTTCAGCGCCTTGCCGCACGAGCACCCGCCCGCGCGCGCCACGGTGAACTGGCCGATCACGCCGCCGTGGTGGTCGGCCTGCGCCGTCTCCTCCTCGGTGACGTCGGCGAACCACGTGCCGATCTGGGCCACGCCGTTGACGTTCCCGGCCTCCCAGGCCACCGCGATCTGCCGCGTGCTGACGATGACGTGCAGCTTGGCCCGGGGCGGGATGCCCTCGGGGCGCTGGCCGGTCGCGGTCAGCGTCACCGCGCCGGGGAACAGGTCCGCGATCAGGACGACGGGGCCTTCAGTCGGGGCAGCGGTCACAGTCGTCGTCCGATCCTCTCGATGACGTCCTGGGCGACCAGGACGGTCTGGCTCAGCGCCAGCACCTTGACCAGGAACCGCCCGACGGGCCCGCCCTGTTCCGCCACGAGGATGCCACCGGCAGCCCAGACGCTGGCGCAGGCGTGGCAGTTGACACCGGTGTCCACGGTGTCCCAGGCGGCCGAGTCCTGCGCGCGCTGCTGGATGGCCGCGCGGACCGGCTTCGTGATCTCGTCGTCCACCACCAGCGTGGTGAGCCGGGCAGCGGCCAGGGTGCGGACCAGGGCGTTCATGGGATCAGGGCCTCTCGCTCGGGATGGGGTGTCAACCGGGTGGCCTTCGGGTCGGCCGCCCGCAGGTCGCGGCAGCGCTGCCCGGCCGGGGCCTTGCAGCCCTCGGCCGGGCAGTCCACGGCCAGGGCGCGCGGGAGGTGGTGAACCGTCCCGCACGCCCCGCACCGGAAGGGGAACGTCTTGGCCATCAGCCTCGACGGCCCGACCAGCCCTCGCCGGAGTCCGGCGCGGGCTCGGCGTGCTGGATGCTGGCCAGCAGCTCGGGGTCGGTGCCCACGACCTCCGGCGGCGTCGGCTGCGTCGCGGTGATCTCCGGCTCCGGCTTCTCGCCGCTGACGAAGACGGTGAACGGGTGCCCACCCGGTGCTGCGTGCCAGCTCGCCACCCAGCCGCTGACACCCTTGCCGTCTTCGTCCTGGACCGAGAGGCGGTGGCCGACCATGACGTGGTGCTCGGGCACCCAGCCCGGGGCGGGTGCGGCGGCCTTGTCCGTCTCCTCGCCCCGGTCCCGGCCGTCGCAGTAGCGCTGGACGGCCTCCCACTGGGCCTGCGTGAACTTCTGGTCGCCCAGCTCGACGGCGTACTCCGGCTCGACGTCCTCCGGCACCGGCTCGACCAGGCCATCCAGCACCAGCTCGTCGTTGCCCGTGAGGATGTACCTGGCCAGCCGGACGCGGTCGTAGACGTCAGCGTCGGGCATGACCCCGCGCACGGTGATCAGCGCGGCCACGCGCGCCTTGGCCGCGTCGGGCAGCATCCCGGCGGTCCGGTCGGCCACCGCCTGCGTGAGGTCGTCCATGAGGCCCATCAGCGGGCCGCCGGACCCTGGTCGGCGTAGACCTTCTGGAAGAAGTCCCCGCCCTGGTGCTGGTAGAACTCGCCCTGGAGCCCGCGCATGACCTGGTCGCCGGGGCGCACGGTGAACGGGCCCTCCAGCGTCTGGATGGTCAGCTGGCCGTTGCCCATCGTGGCGTCGTGGCCGTTGACGGTGATCCAGTCGAAGATGTCCTGGAGGTTGTCGGTCGTGGCCAGCACCGTCTGGACGACGGCGGGCTTCTTGATCACGTCCCGGACGTCCAACCCCTCCGGGATGATGTTGCTGCTGCTGGTCATGCGCTGGGGCTCGGTCACGGTCACTCCTTCTGGGAGAGCACGGCCAGCGTGACGGAGGCGATGGCCACCGCCAGGACCAGCTCGATGCTCGTGTCGGCTGCTGCGAGGACCACGGCACCCAGCGCGAAGACCAGGGCGAAGATCGCCCACCAGCTGAAGCCACCGAGCCAGTGTCGGAACCGGCGGAAGTGCATCAGGGCCTTGGAGCGTCGGGTGGGCGGCACCGCGTCAGTCTGGCAGGCCGTGTCAACCAGATGTCAGCGGGACAGGCGGAGCCAGCAGCGGCAGCGCATCCACTCGTGCACCGGCGCGCTCGTGTCGCCCGGGTACCAGAGCTTGTTGCCGTCCAGCGTCACGAAGGGCTCGTCCAGCGCGACGACGTGGTACTCGTAGTTCTTGGAGCCCAGGAAGGCGTGGTTGACGCGCACCCGGGCGTCGCCCTTGTCCACCCAGGTCTTCCGGGTCCAGCCCGCCTCGGCGGCAGCGGCCAGCTGGGCGGCGTGCCGGGTGCTCTGCACGACCGGCAGCGCGATCTTCTCGGGGTCGGAGTAGGACTTGGCGTGCTCGGCCGCCTGCGGGTCGTAGGGCTCGCCCGGCAGGGAGACACCCGGGGAGCCCCCGGTGGCCTCGTCCACGCGCGCCTCGCGGGCGATGGCTTTGGCCGCGTGCGCCAGCACGGCCAGGCCCGCCTGCACCCCGGCCTCGCGTCCGACGTCCGTGCCCAGCCACAGCTCCTCGGCCGCGCGCTTCCCGCTCCAGGTGCGCTGCTCGTCCATCGCGCGGTCGGCGATGGCCGACAGCACGGCGACCACCGCGCCGTAGTAGCCGATCTTCTTGGCCACCGTCAGGGGCAGTCCGGCCACCCGGCCGCCGGTCCGGGCGTAGGCCAGGACCGCTGTGACGAAAGCCGCCAGGGCCGGGGTGACCGCGCTGATCTCGGCGTCCTGCGCAGCGGCGACGGCCTGGGCCTGCGCGGCGAACTGGCGGGGCGGTGGCGGCGGCACCGGCTCCTGCGCGGGCTGCTGCGGGGCGGTCACTGCGATCCTCCGACGGTGCGGCGCGGGACGCTGATGCCGGGACGGTAGCCGGGCACGACCAGGCCGCTGGGCCGCGCACGGCCGCGCGTGGTGTCCACCTTGATGCCCGACATCCGGCGGGCGACGGTCTGGCTGGTGCGCGGCATCGGCGTCCCGACGGGGGAGTGCGACGTCGCGGACCCCGGGACGCCGCCCTTGACCAGCGCGTCGGGGAACAGCAGCGCGGAGAGCCCGTGCACCAGGGCGTCCAGGCGGTCGGGGGAGTAGCCCTTGTCCTCCGGCGTCCAGCTGGTCAGCTGGTCCTCCAGGTCGGGGAAGCTGGTCACGTGGTGCACCCGGCCGCGCTGGTAGGCCGCGCCGATGGGCTCCGCGCGGACGGCCTTGGCCTTGCTCGACCAGACCTCGCGGATGGTCGGCACGGGCACGTTGGCCGCCGCCGCGCGCTCCTTCAGCATCCGGCGCACCAGCGCGCCGCCCTGGTTGTTCTCGACCACGACGACGGCCTTGTGCTTCACGGCCGCCTTGATCACCTCGTCGCCCCAGACGGTCGGGCTCGCCTTCAGGCTCCGGTCGTCCACGACGTAGGCGTGCCGGTTGAGGATGGGGAAGGTCAGCGGCGCGTAGATCACGGTGATGCCGCACTCGTCGTTCGGGCGCTCGGCCACCGACGGGTCCACCGCGACGACGCGGGCCCAGCGGGTGTCCACGTGCGGCAGCTTCTGCACCCGGTGGTCGTCCAGGGTGTCGGCGTCCACCGTCGCGCCCTGGACGGCGTCCAGCATCTCGCCGTTCAGCTCCTGCGCGCCCAGCGTCGTCCCGGCGTACAGCGACTCCAGCGTGGCCAGGTAGCTGGCCGATAGGTGGACGTTGTCCGTCGTGCGGCCGGTCCGGAGGATCATCTTCTCCGGGTTGGCCTTGATCTCCTCGATCAGCTGGCGGAGCAGCTTCACCCGCTTCGGGGTGGTCGTAGCGATGATCTGCGGCAGCAGCCCGAGGCGGACGGCCATCCGGAGGTTGCTGAAGGCGTCCAGCTCACCCTCGCCCCGGACCTGCTTGTAGGCCGCGATCTCGTCGGCCCAGCCGAAGTGGAACGCCGGGCCACGCAGCTGGTCGGGCTCCTCGGCGCTGAAGCAGATGCAGAAGCCGCCGCCCGGCAGGTTGACACGGCGGTGGCTGCTGATCCACTCCACCTGGTCCTGGAGGGACGGCGGGTAGATGTTCAGCAGGCCCGACGGGCCCTGGAGCATCGTGTCCCGGACGTCGGCCGCCGTGCGGCCCAGCAGGGCCAGGCGCAGCGGCTGGCCGGGGTCGCGGCCCAGGCTGTGCCAGCGCTCGTCCAGCTCGCGGATCGTCTCGGTGCCCGAGCGGGTCTTGCCGAAGCCACGACCGGCGTTCAGCAGGGCCATCACCCAGTCGGCGTCCTGGCCGACGGGCTCGATGGGCAGCTTCTGCGACGGCCGCGCCGTCCAGTCCCAGTCCCAGGGGAGCAGGTCCAGGTCCAGGTCCGCCAGCAGCGCTTCCTGCTCGTCCTCGCTGAGCAGGGCGACCTGCTGCTCCAGCGAGAGGTCGCCGGACGGCAGTGCCTCGGCGAAGGCGGTTGACACGCTGCCAGCCTACGGCCAGCGCTACTCGGGCAGCTCGACGTCGTGGCGGCGGAGGTAGACCCAGGCGACGTCGCGCTGGACCTCGAAGTAGTTGACCCCCAGCGGGCCGATCAGCATCAGGCCGTCGCGGCCGGGCAGAACCCCGCGCGAGCCGACGTTCACGGCCAGCACGCGCAGGTAGGGCGGAGCCGTCAGCCGGGTCACCGCCGCGACGTCCATGTGCTGGAACAGGTCCAGTCGCTGGAGAGGCGTCACGACCTCGGAAGGTACCGGGCGCTCAGGGAGCGCGGACGGCCTCCAGGTCCGAGGTGCGGTACCAGAGCCGCATGGTGTTCCCCTCGGGGAACCACTCGATCAGCACCTGGTGCATCGGCGCGACGCCGCGCAGCCGGAGGGTGTCCCACCAGTCGTCGGACGGGACCACCAGGCCGACCCGCTCCTGGGGGTCGTCGCGCACCTTGACCTGGACGCCCTCCCTGATGCGCGTGGTGCGCGTGGGCCGGTCCGGGCGCTCGGCGACAGGCTCCACGGCGGGGGTTGTTGAGTCGGGCTGCGTCATGGGCTAAGAATAGTCGTTCTTGTCAACATCACCCGATTGGGGGACACCATGACGCCGACCGACGCAGCAGTCTCAGCGGTGCCGTGCCCGCAGTGCGCCTACCTCACGCTCAACCGCTTCGCCTTCATCCGGTGGCGGCTCTACTGCATGATGTGCGGCCACCGTCCGCACCACGTCCGGTTCGCCCGGCGGCGGGGCCAGGTCCGCGTGGAGCTGCCCGCCGCCCGGCTCCGGGTGGAGCACTGGGGCCGCCAGCACGCGGCCTAGACGCGGCAGGGCCCCCGCCTACAGACGCAGTTGACGGGGGCCCATCGACGCAGCAGGTTGGCCGACGGTGACAGGCTACTCGCTGTCGGCTACCTGTTCCAGGTCACCCGAGGACGGCCCAGTCGTCGGAGTAGATCCGGTCGATGTGCGGCTGTCCCGGCCGGTACCGGCTGAACCACGTCCGGCACGCACCCGTCGTCGCCCCCTCCCACTTGGCGTCCGCCCAGCCCGAACGCCAGTCGGCCTGGCCCGGCACACAGCCCCGGGCGATGAACACCCGCTGGGCGTAGAGGACGTTGTCCCCGTCCACCCCCGCACCGCCGCCGTGGCTGGCCTTCGGCCCCGTGATGTCACCCAGGTACTCCCCGCGCGGGATGTCCCAGCCCGGCTTGGCCGGGAGCGGGGGGATGGAGGGCTTGATCGGTGCGTTGCCCACGCCCATGAGGGCCCAGGTCTGCGGGCCGACGACGCCGTCCACCAACAGGCCGTTGCGGCCCTGGGTCTTGCGGACCGCGTCGTCGGTCGCGGTGCCGAAGAAGCCGTCGTCGGTGAGCCCGTGCCAGCGCTGGACGTAGGCGACGTCCGAGCCGACCTTGCCGATGGACAGGATGCGCGCACCGTTCGGTGCGTCGACCCGCTCCTCGTACTTGATGCCGTTGTTGACCTCGGGGCTGGGCTGGACGACAGCACCACCACCCAGGAAGACCCAACCAGCCGCCGAGTCATAGCCCGCCCGGTTGAGGCTGAAGCTGACGTGGAGGTGCGCGGTGTGCGGGTTGGAGCCGGTGTAGACCTTCCAGCCCGACCAGTCGTTGGTCGTGATGCGGCGGTTGAAGATCACGTATCCGCCACCGGCCAGGCGCGGGTCACCGGCCGCGCCGAGCTTGCGCAGCTCCTCGGCCAGCCAGGCGGCGTCGATGCCGTCCTTGTCGATGTCGCGCGCGCGGACGACGCCCATGCCATCCACGACGACCCACGGGTTGTGGTCCGAGGTACGGGTGGCGTGCGCGGCGTCACCGATGGTGCCGTCCGAGGCCTTGTCGCGGCCCGGCCAGCGAGCGTTGATCGCAGCGACCAGCGTCATGCTGGCCTGGCAGTTGCGCCAGGCCGCCATGACCATCCGCGCCGCGATGTCCGCGTTGGTCAGCGGCGGGTGTTCGTGGTCGGCGGGCTCGCCGTCACCGTCCTCGTCGGGGTTGGTCGGAGCGTCGGCGTCCTCGCCCCGGAAGTTGTCGGGGTTCGCGTGGTTCTCCTCACCCGCCGTCTTGGCGTGCGGATCGGTTGATACGGGCGCAGTGGACTCGTTCACAGTGATCCTCCTTTTAACCGGGCAACTTGGAGATCGTGAAATAGAAATCGTGACCGACGGACGCGCTAGAACTGTTGGCTTGAAGAACACTCCAGTTCATCGTCCAGCCCTGCTCGGCGTAGTAGGAATCGGTCAGTGTCTGTCGAAGTTGACCGCAGTTCGGGAACGCCGCTGTGCCATCCACGTACCGGCAGTCCTCCAGAACCCCACCGTTGCCGCTCTGAGCGTTGCCAGGCATGGGCGAGAAGATGATCGAGTTGCGCTTGTACCCGGCATCAGAAAAAACTTCCAGATGTACTCGGTACAGTCCCCGTTCTGCGAACGTGAACAGACCTGTGACGTTGTCATAGGTGGCGACTGACGAATCGACCCGACCTGCGTCCCAGTTTTTGATGGGCGTGACTGTGTTGTGCGGAGCAGGGAAAGCGGTGCTCCGCCAAGAAGCCGTCGGGTAGTCACCCGGTGCCGCATCTGCCGTATCGGGGTCGGCGTAGGTTCCGGCGTAGATCCAGGCTTGACCGTCGTACTTCCGACGGTAGAGACGGTCCTCCTGGAAAGCATCGAACCCCCGGTAGAACAGCGCAGCGTAGTTGGTCACCGCCGCCGTCAATGCTGCTATCGAGGCGAAGCGCGGCACCTCGGCCTGCCGCCAGCCAGCAACGCTGTAGCGCATCAGGCAACCGTCGGTTCCCAGACCCGTGTGCGTGTAGGTGTCCCCGACCTTCAGACCACCAGCGGCCGTCGGGAGCGCAGTGCCCGAACCCCAGTGGTGCGAAGGTGCACGAGAGACGCCGATGGGCAGGACCCGGTCGTAGACATAATCCTCGACCGCGTTGGCCAGGTCGCTGAAGGCGTCGGGCCCGTCCGCTGTCTCGGTGAGTTCGGGGATCGGCAGCTTCAGGGCATCGGTTGCGCCCACACGGGCCTCCAGGATTGCGCGGGGTTACCAGACGGCACCACCACGCTACCGGGCCTCACCCGAGGTGCGAACCCGGCGGCTCGTCCTCGGAACCCGTCAGCGGAGCCGCCCGCTTCTCCAGGGGCGCCAGGTTGCAGGCGATGGTGGCGTTGGCGTGCATCGCCGTCACCTGAAGTTCGGTGAAGGTCAGCGACTTCTCCCGGCTGTCAGGCAGCGTCTCGTCCAGCCAGTACGCCAGCTCGGCGAAGCGCGTCCGCACCTGCTCGTGCAGCGGGATCGTCTCCGGTGTGGCCGGGTGGAATCCGAAGCGGTTGTCGATCTCCTGCTTGCCGATGGCCATGCCACCATCGTGACAGGCCACACCCCGGCGGTGCAGGCTCAGGACCCGCCGGGGTGTGGCCAGCCAGTGTCTCAGGCTCGGCTGATCTCCGTGATGATCTTGTCCACGGTGTCCTCGCGGATCATGAAGATCGTCCGCTCGGTGCTGGTCAGCTGGGAGATACGGGAGCCCTCGTTGAACGTGACCTTCCACTCCCCCAGGTAGGTCAGCAGCGCGACCTTCACGGCCGTCTCCGGGTCCTGGCCGGGCTTCAGCCAGGACTTCACCCGAGCGACCGTCTTGCGCAGACCGTTGGCGTGCGCCTTCTTCAGCGGCGTCGGCCCGTCCACGGGCTCGTGACTCAGCTCGGACAGGTTGGGCAGCTCAGCCCTGCTCTGCTCCACGCAGGACCACCTCCGGCAGGCAGTCGCGCCCGGCGTAGTGCCAGGTCGTGGACGGCCAGACGCGCTCGGGGTCGTGCGGGTCCGGCAGCGCGTGGCTGACGTTGTTCGCCCAGCGGACGATGCCCGGCAGCCGGTTGAGGTCGGTGAACCGGTCGGCCTTGCGAGTGGCCTTCGCAGGGACGAAGACCACCAGGTCCAGCGTGAACACCGGGGACATCGGGTCCTCGGCGTTGACGCCCACCACCATCGCGGCCAGGCACCGGTCGTGGGACCGGAAGTGCACGGCGGCGGCCTCGATGGGGCGCGGGATGGCGGCCTGCATCGGCTGGTTGGCCAGGTGCGGCGGGACGTCCTCGAAGGGTGGCAGCTCCGGCGCAGGCGGCTGGAACGCGGGCGGTGGTGCGCTCGGCTCGGGGATGCTGGTCATGGGCGCGAGTCTGTCAGTGCGTGTCAACCAGATCGGTACCCGGCTGCCAGCCCGCTCGGGCGTGCACCTGGGCGACCAGCGCTTCGCCGCGCAGCGCGACCAGCCGGACGCGGACGGCGTCCTCCAGCCACTGCGGCAGCTCCTCCCCGGCCAGGGCCTGCTGCATCCGGTCGTCCACCGGGTGGGTGGCGGGCAGCTCGCGGGTGACGTTCAGGACGTAGTTCAGCCAGCCCTTCGCGGCCCAGTCGGCGGCGATGGCGGCGTCCCCCTGCTTCATGCTCATGCCATCCATGTTGACACACCGAAGTATGTCTTGCGTATCTCAACAGTCTCAACTATGCTCGTCCCATGACGCAGAGCACCAGCACCATCGAGCAGACCTTCACGGTCCGGGGCAAGGACCGGATGTCCGACGAGTGGACGACGTTCACGGGCTCGGCCGACGCCTGCCTGGACTGGGCAGACCGGCGCGCGTTCGTGGTCCGCGACCAGCACGGCTGGCCCGTCCTGTCCGAGGTGACGAAGTAGCCCTACAGTAGTTTCTGTGACGACGCAGATTCCGCTGTACCGGCACGTCGGCAACGGCCGGTGGGGGCAGGACGAGCCCACCGGTCAGCACGCCCTGGTGGACGACGAAGACGCCGCACTGGTGAGCACTCAGACCTGGCGCCTGCACTCCGCTGGCTACGCGCACAGCTACGTCGGCGGTCGTGCCGTGCTGATGCACCGCCTGATCTTGGGCCTCCAGCACGGCGACAAGGTCCACACCGACCACGTCAACCGAGACCGGCTGGACAACCGCCGCGCGAACCTGCGCGGCGGCACGCAGCAGCAGAACAACCGCAACGTGGGGCGCAGGCCCCGCAAGCACGACCTGCCGCCGGGCGTGATGCCCAGCGGCAAACGCTGGCGGGCCTTCATGGGCTCCCAGCACCTCGGGGTGTTCGACACCCCGGACGCAGCAGCCGAGGCAGCAGCAACTGCCCGAACCGAGAGGGGATGGTGACCATGACACGTGGTCTCTTGATCGTGGACGTGCAGCAGGACTTCACCGAGGGCGGCGCGCTCGCCGTGGAGGGTGGCAACGAGGTCGCCGCCCGCACGGCCGAGCTGCTGGAGATGACCACCGGCTTCTACCCGATGGTCTTCGCCAGCCGGGACTGGCACCGGCCGATGCCCGACCTCAACGGCGGCCACTTCGCCGCGCCGGGCTTCGACCCGGACTTCCTGGCCACCTGGCCCGTGCACTGCGTCCAGGGCACCCGGGGCGCGGAGTTCCACCCCGAGTTGCTGCCGAAGCTCCGGGAGCGCCTGGGCCGGTTCACCGAGGTGCTGAAGGGCAACGGCCAGCCGGACTACTCCGCCTTCCAGGGCCGTCCGTCCTACGGCTCCCTGGACGCGGGCCTGGACCACGGTCTGGCCGGTGAGCTGGAGCGCCGGAACATCGACGCCCTGGACGTCGTGGGCCTGGCGACGGACTACTGCGTCTACCAGTCCACGCTGGACGCTCTGCGGCTCCCGGCGCTGCGCGAGGTGCGGGTGATCACCGACCTCTGCGCCGGGGTCAGCCCTACCACGGTCGGCAGGTCGCTGGACGACCTGCGCAAGATGGGCGCACAGCTGATCACCAGCTCGCAGCGGTGATCGGCCGCCTGCTCTGCCAGATGGGCCTCCACCAGTGGTGGGGGACCGACGTCCCGCACACCTACCGGTGCCTGCGGCCCGGCTGCCCGGCCGTCACCGCCGGGCACTCCTGACCGACTCCCTGGCACGGTTGACACGAAGGCCCTCTCCCGCTTCCCCGGGGGAGGGCCTTCACCCCTTCCCGAGAGGAACCACCAATGGCTGAGGTCAAGATCGTCGCCCCGCAGACCCGCTGCCCGGTCTGCCACGCCGCCCCGCTGGTGCGCTGCCGGGACGTCACAACCGGCGTGACGGTTGACAGGGTCCACCGGGCGCGCGAGCAGCGCTGCGCGGACGCGATGGCCGAGCTCATCTGTGACCACGCGCTCCAGCGCGAGGAGGTGGACCGCAGCAAGGGGATCCTGGCCGCCGCCTACCGGACGACGTCGGACTGCGTGGTGCCCGGCTGCGGGCAGCCGGTGACCCGGCACCTGTCCTACGGGCTGGAGATCGCCGAGCGTGTCGGCGGCGACCCGCTGGACTACGTGGAGCGACGGCGCGCTGCCCTGGACGGCTGAGCAGAACGGTCCCACGCTGGAAGGGCCCCAGGCAGCACTCCCCCGCTGTCTGGGGCCCTTCTGCGTGCCGGGACGAAGCGCCCCCTCTGTGCCGTCAAGATCACTTGACCGGGCGGGGTGAAGCGTCAAGCGATCGGCGTTGGACTGGAAGTGGCGCAGCGCCCCCTCTGTGCCAGCGTCAGGGCATGACGTTGCGGGCAGTCCAGGAGAAGCCCCAGGTGCCCGACACAGCGCAGGTGACGGTGAAGCCGGTCGCTGAGACCGCCGACACGTAGTAGTCACCTGCCGGGGCACCGGTCGGCGTGATGCTGATGCCGGCCGCGACGGGGGCGACGCGGAACGCTGTTGCGAAGGTGACCGTCGCCGTGGTCGCCCCGGCGAAGCTTCCCGCGCCGGAGGCGTGGTCTACGGTGCCCGTCATGTCGTTCGTGCCGTCCATGTAGGACGTGGCCGACAGCAGCCGCAGCGTCTCGGTCGCCTGCCCGTTCACTCTGTTGCGACGGAAGGCCACTGTGGTCGTCGTGCCGTTCTCGTACAGCGCCCTGGCCTGCTGGACCGCACCGGTGAACACGTTGTCGTGCACGTCCAGGGCGAAGGTGTAGCCGCCCGGGGTCTCTATGCCGTTGTTCCGGTTGCCGTCGAAGTGGCAGCCGGAGACCTCGGCGCTGGTGCCCGACACCATCGCACCGAAGGCGACGCCGTCCCAGGCGTTGTTCCGCAAGTCGCTGTTACGGATCCTGATGTCGGCCGAGCCGCCATTGGTGCCACCGACGGAGACCCCGTTGTAGCCGTGCTCCGCCTGGCAGCCGAGCAGTTCGACGTGGGTGCTGTCGTTGATCAGGAAGCCGGATGGGGTGGCCGGGCCGAGCCAGTGCGCGGCGTCCGAGGGGGGCGCGGTCGTGCTGGTGACGGCGGTGGTGCAGACGTAGAACTGCCAGTTCGTGCCGTTGAGGTACCAGACCGACTCCTGGGGCTGGTAGCTCGCGCCAGACTGCCAACTACCGGAGGTGCCCAAGCCGTAGTTGTTCTTCGCGCGGCAGCCAACCAGCTTGATCGCGTAGTTGTTGCGGTTGCCGCCCTGCGCGTTGTCGTAGGAGCAGGGGACCCAGTACGGAGAGTTGCGGCTGGGCGCGTACCCGGGGCCGGGTGGGGCGGCGATGCAGTAGTAGGCGCCGAGCTCGCTGGCGTGGTTGGGGTTCGCCTGTGGCGGCCACTGCACGGTCTGGCCTGCGGTGTAGCTGGTGGCGTCGGAGTAGGCGCCGGTCCAGGTCCAGCCGAACTTGCCCTCGTTGGTGTAGGTGAGGGCGAACCCGGCCAGGACGCCGTTGGACCAGGCGGTGCAGTCGGTCATCTGCGACCAGCGGCAGCCTTCCATGCGGAAACCGGCGCCCTCGCCGGTCTTGGCGGGCCCGTTGTCCCAGGCGTGGCAGTTGGAGAAGGTGATGTAGTCGCAGCGGATCGCGTCGATGCCGTGGTAGGTCTGGCCGTGGGCGCGGGAGTTGCTGATCATCCCGTCCCAGACCCCGGGCCGGAACCACAGCCCGTTGTCGTAGTTGTACCGGGCGGTGCAGTTGTCGATCCGGATGCCGAGAACGATGCCGTCCCCGGCGAGGATGCCGCCGCCCCAGCAGTTCTGTATGGTCGCGTCCTCGATGAGGACGTTGCGGGCCCAGAACACGCGGATGCCGTTGTTGGTCGGGTAGTTCTCCAGCTGCGGGATGGTGACGTTGGGACGGTTGCCGTCCCAGGTGCCGCCGCGGACAGTGACGTCGGTGATGAAGGTGTTGACCGAGCCCGCGATGGACAGCAGGTTCAGTTCGGTGTTCGTCCCCGGGGCGCGTCGGATGGTCGCGCCGTAGGCCTCGATGGTCTGCCCGGAGTGGACGGCCAGGTCGGCGGAGATGATGTAGGTGCCGCCGTGCCGAAAGACGATGCGCTTGGCGCCGGAGTCCAGGGCTGCCTGGATCGCGGCGGTGTCGTTGGTGGTGCCGTCGCCCTTGGCTCCGTAGGCGTCGGGGGAGACGCCCGGGGCGTACCTCTTGCGCGCGTCGGACTTGGCCAGGCCCAAGCTGACGACGTCCATCAGGCCACGCCCGCGAGGTTGCCGCCGCTGTAGCTGAACGCACGGACCGGACCAGTGCCGCGCTGAGAGGTCGCCACCGTGCCATCAGCGTTGTAGGTCAGGGTGATCGTGACCCCATCCTCCTTGTAGGAGGTGAGGTTGCCCAAGCCGTCGTAGACGAACGCCGAGAGCACCGGGTCAGCTGACCCCAAGGCCGCCTTCAGTGCCGCCGAGCTGAGCCGGGACGGCACCATCAGCTCGCGCTCGTCGTCGGTGTCCGGCGTGGAGTCGTAGACCGGCCTGGTTGACACGAGATCGGACCCGGCGTCCAGCATGCCCAGCTGGGCGGCGGCGCTGCTCACCGAGCTCGCGCCGCGCTTGATGGCCACGACCACCGGTGCGGCACCCGGGCGGCTCAGCGCCCAGTACGCCTTGGCCGAGCTCGGATCCGGGAGCGTGAGCGTGGCGACGCCCTGGGCATCGGACACGGCCGTGACTGGCTGGCCTCCGCTGGAGGGCGCGTACTTGTTGCCGGAGTAGGGACGGGCCGTGACCGTCGTCCCGGGCGTGGGCACCTGATGGCGCAGCACCGTCATGGCCCCCAGGGTCGCACAGGGTGTCTGCCAGCTCACGCGATGACGCAGGTCGGCAGCGAGTTTCAAGAACATCGGCGTTTCTAGTTCACACTGTTGAGACGGCAGCCGATACTTCAGGCATGACGCAGACACGCAAGATCGCAGCCACCGCCGCCCTCCGCGCCCTCCTCGCACTGGCCTTCCTGGTGGGCTTCATGGCCCCGGGCGGGACCCAGGGCGTGAGCAACACCGTCGGCCAGCTCTCGCACACCGGCACCTCGGTGGACATGGACGCCCCCGTCGGCCAGACCCCCGAGGTCAGCCACGGCTACGGCATGACCCAGACCCCCGAGGCCCCGGCGATGGACTCCGACCCCGCGCCCGGCGAGCACGAGACCTGCCTGATCATCCAGATCGCGGACCTCACAGACCCGGCCTACATCGTGCTGGTCAACGCGGGCTGGACCGGCGTGCAGGACGGCCACGCCCTGCTCTCCCCCGACTGCTGAGCGGGGCCCGGGCCACCCTTCCGGGTGGCCCGAGAAAGAATCTGGCGCGTCGGGGTCAAGGTTGTTGACAAGACCGCCGATACTCAGGGCATGGACATCAAGAAGCTCGCCGCCACCGCCCTCCTCGCCGCCACCGCCGTGCTCGGCCCGGTCGCCCTCGCGCCCAGTGCGCTGGCCGCCCCGGCTGGCCCCGGCGGCATCTGCGGGTTCGATGACCCGTCGGTCCCCGGCGGCTTCGTCGCCATCGACTGCTTCCACACCGACCCGGAGACCGGCGAGGTCATCTGGGACGTGGAGCCCTACGTCCCGACACCGGTCACCGAGCTGCCGGAGAACGACACCTGCTTCCGGCAGGACATCGAGTGCTACGACCACGCGCCGGTGCCCGGTGACGACCAGCCCGCCCCGGCCCCGGAGAACGTGACCGAGGCCCCGGCCCCGGCTCCCGCCCCGGTGGCGACCGCTCCCGCCCCGCGCCCGGTGCCCACGGCCGCCGCGCCGACCAGTGTCAACCGCCCGACCGCCGCTGCCCCGGCCGCGCCCGTCGTCACGGTGGACGCCTTCGACCAGGCCTTCGCCAACCTGATCGCGCTCCTCCAGCGCTTCTTCGGCGGCTTCGGCACCTGGCGCTGACCCAGCGCGTTGCGTTGACACTGTTGACACAGTACGGCATACTTGCCCCATGACGCAGATGAGCGGGGACAGCTTCCTGTCCCGGATGCTCCGGCCCACCTACGTGGTCCGGATGTCGCAGGGCAAGGACGACGGCAGCGACCGGCCGATGTCCCGGGGCGCGCGCACGGCCAAGGCCAAGGCGATGGACGAGATCGACCAGCTGGTGCTGGAGCGCGCAGCCGCGCTGGGCACGCAGCAGTTCCGCGCCGAGCTGGAGTGCACGCAGGACTTCTGCTCGTACTGCCGGTCGCCGCGCCGCCGGTTCCGGGTGGACCACTCGCACGGCCCGTTCGCCGACGCCGACCTGGCGCGCAAGCACGGGCAGGCTCAGGCCCGGCTGGTCTACGGCTCCGAGCACCGCGTGCACGTCATGCAGCAGACCGCCCTGCCCTGGACCCCCACCGAGGAGACCCGATGATGAAGAAGACCGCCGCCGTCCTGCTGGGCCTGACCGTCGCGGTGACCGCGACCGGCTGCGCGAAGCGCCAGATCGACCCGGAGACCACCGGCTCCGTCGCCGTGGAGGGTACCGGCGGTGACCACGCCCTCCAGAAGTTCTGCGACGGCAACATCCTGATCTACTGGACCCCCGGCCGGTCCGGCGAGGAGGACGAGTACGAGTTCATCGTCTACGACTCCCCGCTGTGCACCGACGACGGCGACGCCCAGACCGAGCCCGGCACGGGCCCGCAGGCGCAGCCCATCCCGGACGCCGAGGACGACTGACAGCGTCGCTACAGCGACCCGATCTGCATGACGAAGGGCCCGTCTCCCCGACAGGGAGGCGGGCCCTTCTGTGTGTCCGGCCGCGTACCGGGCGCATCTACTTGGCCCGCTCAGGCTACCGGTACCCCTCCGGCCGGGGCAGGTCCGGCCAGCGCCCCTCCCAGCTGTGCCGTCCCGGCTCCGAGCTGGGCACCGGCGGCAGGTCCAGCTGGGGCATCGGCAGGTCGATGACCTCGGTCGGCGGGTCCTCCACAGCCTGGGGACGCGGGTGTGGAACCGGCCGACGCTCCAACGGAACGGGCTCTGGACTTGGCACGTCGGCCTGACGGTCCAAGCTCGTTTGCCGGTGGCTCTGCCGGGCGATCTCCACCGTCCCGCGCCAGTACCAGCCCGACCAGAACGTCACGGCCAGCAGCACGACCGCCAGGACGACGGTGAGCGCTCCCCAGAGGCCGGAGAGCTGGATGGTCACCCGATCAGGCAGATGAAGCCGACGAAGAAGACCAGGGCCGGGATGAAGACCGTCCAGTGGTCGGCCCAGCCGAACAGCAGCCACGTCATCACGCCCAGGCCGCCCAGGAGGATCGCGGACAGCTCCCAGGGCGGGCGCTCGCTGTAGGGCCGCTCGCCGGGCTCTGGCGGGTTGCGCGGCGTCGTCACGAACGCACGAGGTGGAGCCGCCGGTGCTCGGCCTCCACCGTCTCCTGCTTGCCGCCGGTGTCCGCCCAGCGCATCGCGGCTGCGATCCACAGCGCCGCGACGATGGCCAGCAGCAGCCAGCCGCCCCCGATCAGCCACCAGAGCACGCCGTCTCCTCCTCCGCAGACCCGGTTGACACGGGCTCGGGCCGGTAGGACCGGCGCGCGAGCACCCACCCTGACACTACGGTCGCGCCGACGACGATGCCGATCAGGCCTCCGACCCAGCATCCGACGCTGAAGGCGGCCATCATCCCCATCCCTCGCCACCGGTCTGCCAGTCGCCGTCGCCCTCCATCACCAGCTCGGCGTCGTAGACCTGCCCGTCGTCGCTCTGCTGGGCCGCCCACTCCTCGTCGGGCAGCGGCGGCCCGGCCACGGCCTGCGTGGGGGCCTTCAGCTCCTTCAGGCGGTTCCGGATGATCTCGGCCGGGCTGACGATCTGGTCGATGCCCGCCTCGGCCACCTCCTTGGGAATCACATTGAACGTCACCTGCGGACGCTCCTTGGGAGTCGCCAGACCCACCCGGTCCAAGACGGCAGTCGCAGCCTGGACGCGCGCCACTTCCGACTTCCCGTTCTCCGCGATGTCAACCAGCGCGGTCGCAGCAGCCGGTGACCCCTTGGCCAGGATGCCCCAGGCCGACTGGATGTCGGCCGGGCCGCCGGTCTTCGCCACGCTGGTCTTCGCCTCGTTGGTCACGCTGCTTCCACCTTCGCTGCTCGTCGGAGCTTCCTGGTCGTCGCCCGGCACTTCTTGCAGTCTCGGACCCGGCTACCTCGACGGCTGGTCTGCCAGTCCTGGGCGGTGTAGGTGTGCCCCCGACCGCACTGCTCGCCAGTACGTGGTCCAGTCATCCGTGCACGCTCCACGGCGTCCTGGACGTTGTCCGCCTGCGTGCCATCGGTCAGGTGCTCCAGCTGCGTGCAGGGCGGGTTGTCACACCGGTGCCGGATGACGACGCCCGCCGGTATCGGACCATGCTCCTCCGCCCAGGCCACCCGGTGCACCAGCTGCGTACCTTGGCCCGGGACGTAGACCCGGCCGTAGCCCTGCTTGTTCGTCGCGCCCTGCCACGGCTTGCAGGGCTGCGTCAGGTTCACCGGCCGTCCCTCGGCATCCCGTCTCGGTCAGCCCCGCAGTTGCAGCAGAACCACTCGATCATGGCGTCGGCCGGGTGCCAGTAGTGGCCGCCGGACTTCCGGCACGCGCGGTGGACCTTGAACCGGTGCCACCAGCCCCCCGGCACCGGTCCGACCCGGACGCGCCAGATGCCCGACACCGGACTCTCCCAGTGCTGGTGCGGCGGGTGGGCAGGCCAGTCCGGCCGTGCTCGGCGGCTCTCCTCAGGCTCCAGCTCCTCGGCCACCACCCGGCCCAGGGTGAGCTGGTTCGGCCGCACACCGTTGACCCGCTCGTAGCTGGCCGCCAGCACGTCCAGGTCCATCCAGACCGTGTTGTCGTCGGCCGCACCCATCCCGCTCACCATCCCAGCACCGCCTCCGGCCGCACGCCCCGCGCTCCGCACCCCGGCGCCCTGCACGCCAGTGTCCCCCTGCTCGGCACCCCCAGTGCCGTCGTCCCACAGGTCCCGCAGCGGCCCACCTGGACCTCGACCTGGCTGGGCTTGCCCGAGCGCGGCACGCGCCAGCACACGCCGCTGGCGGTGGCCACCAGCACCTGGCCTCCGGCGCGTGCCAGCGCCTGCGTCTTCTCGAACCGCTCCCAGTGCGGGCCCTTGACCTCCAGCCAGGTGCGCTGGCCCGGCAGCCAGAAGTCCGGGATGTACCGGGTGCTGCCCAGCCGGAGCGTCTTCGGCTCGTAGGCCCAGCCGATCCGCTCCCGGTCCAGCACCCCGGCCCAGCGGGCCTCCAGCCTCGACCGCATCAGCACCCCGGCGTGCACCGTCGGGATGGCCGCTCGCGGCCCTCCCCGCAGGTCGATCACCGTGCGCGGCTTGGCCCCCCGGGACTGTGGCATGGCACGAGTGTGTCAACCGGGTCAACCAGATGCGGGCCCCCACGGCGGCGGGGGCGTCGGGAACCGGCCGGGCTTGGCGTGCTTGATCTCCATCTCGGCGGGGGAGTGCTCGCGGTAGCTGCTGTAGGCGTTCGCGCCCAGGCACCAGCGCCGCGTGCACCGGTCCCCGGCCCGGTCGATCCGGTTGTGGCAGGTCGGGCACTCCCACCAGCCCGGGTCTTCTGCGGGCTCGGACCGGACAACCGGGTCCGGTGCGACGTCCTCATCAGGGGGGAGGTCTGGCACCACGCGCAGGTGGCTCCGGTCCCGCTTCACGACGGCCGCCCCGGCCAGGCCAGCCAGATGCCCCGGGCGTCGTCGTGGCGGAGCTTCCAGACCATGCCCTCCGGGGCCTCGGGCAGCGCGGCCGTCCAGCTGGACCCACACGTGCAGTGCGCGTGCAGGCGGGCCATCGGCACGGTGGCCGTGCCCATCAGCGCGGCACCGTCAGGCCGACGCCGGAGCAGACCCAGCGCGGGGCGTCCTCGGGCAGGTCCGGCGGCAGCGGGTGCTCGCCCAGGGTGTTCTCCGGGGTCACCACGGCCGGGTGCCCGCAACGCGGGCAGGTGACCATCCGGACCTCGTCCCGGCCGCTCACCAGCTCCGGCGGCACCTTGGCCAGGGTGGCCAGGGTCTGGTCGGGCTCGCGCAGCTGCTGGCCGGTCCAGGGCAGCGGCAGGCCGTCCTCGGGCCGCCGGGGGACGACGTGGACGTGCAGGTGGAACACCGTCTGCGTGGCGGCCACCCCGGCGCTGGTGATCAGGTTGTAGCCGTGCGCGCCTTGCCAGGCCGCGAACCGCGCGGCCCGCTCGAACACCCGCCCGGCCATGACCGGGTCGGCCAGCGCGCTGGGGATGTGGCCGTTCGGGATGAACAGCGTGTGCCCCAGCGCGACCGGGCGCAGCGGCACCAGCCCGGTGATCCCGTCGAAGCTCCACTCGCGCAGCACCGTCGCCGGAGCGCGCCCGGCCATGATCTCGCAGAACGGGCACCCGGCCACGGACGGGTGCGGCAGTCCGGCGGTCACCATCGGTCCCCCCAGAGCTTGTTGGCCAGCCGCTGGAGCAGCGTGCGTGGCGGCGGTGTCAACCGCCAGCCCAGCCGACGGCACTCCCAGCAGGGACCGAAGGCCCCCTCGGACAGGTCGATGATGGCGTGCCGCTGACGGCAGACCGCGCACGGCATGTTGTGCACCGCGAACGGCCCGCCGTCGGTCCACATGACCGGCTGGAGCAGGGTGTCGATGCCCCGGTCCTGGGCCTCGCGGACCGTCTCAGCCATCTCCGGGTCCGAGCGCGCCATCGTCTCGGGGATGGCCTCCTGCACGGCGGAGCGCGGCCGGACGACGTCCTCGGCCACCTGGCTGCGCCAGGCCCGGCGCAGCACCGGGTTGTCCAGCCGGACCATCAGGTCGGCCTTGTGGTCCAGCATCTCGGGTGCGCGCATCAGCCCTCCACCTGCTCCCACGGGCCGACGGTGCGGCGCACCAGCCGTGCCCAGTCCCGGCCGCCGTTGCCGTAGCCGCGCCGGATGTACTCCAAGGACCGCTCGGCCTCCGCCCGGTCGGCGTAGGGGAACGGGTTGCCCTCATGCCCCTCGCGCTGACGCGGCCAGCCCGCGTCGGTCCAGAGCCGCCAGCCGTCCTCGCCGGGCAGGTAGTGCAGCTCGATGGCGTACTGCTCGGTCACCGGGCCGCTGACCAGCCCGGCCAGCAGCTCCTCGCGCAGCTCGGCTCGCATCTTGGCCACGGCCAGCTGCGGGTCCACGTCGAACAGCTCACTGTCCAGCAGCGCGTGAGCGGCCTTCAGGTCATCGCCGGTCAGGTGGGCCATCAGCCCGCCACCCCCGGCCGGGGCGCGCGGTAGGGGTTGTGCGGCTGCTCGCCCCGGTGGCAGGCGGCGTAGCCGTCGCTCCAGGCGTGCTCGCGCACCATCCGGATGTCCTCGGTGCGGTCGGTTGACAGCTCCGCGCGCAGCTCGGCCAGCACCTCCGCCACGCCCTCGATCCGGCTGTTGCTCTCGAAGCTCAGCGCGCGGGTGGAGATGCTGGCCCCGAAGCCCAGCGCCACGCGCGCACGACGTCGGTCGTCCTCGGTGATCTCGGGCATCAGACCTTCTCCTCCGGTGGCAGGGGCTGGACGTAGACGGCCGTGCTGGTGCCCGACCGCTCGCCGTTGCTCCAGGTGTCGTTGGCCTCCAGGTAGACCCGCCCGTCCAGCACGGCCTGGGCCAGCTGCTCCAGCGCGCTGGGCACGGCGGACCGTGTCAACTGCTCGCGCTGGTCGGCCAGCGCTTGCATGATCATCTGCTCCTGCGCGTTCTGGTCGTCGTAGGCAGCGACGATCCGCGCTGCGATCTCGCGGTCGGCGTCGGTGGTGTTCTGCGTCATGGGGCGAGTATGCGCCCGCGTGTCAACAATGTCAACGGGACACGCTGACCCTGGACAGACGAAGGGGCCGCCTCCCGCTGTCCGGCGGTGGCGGCCCCTCAGGTCTTCAGGGCGGACGACCCGGCCTGGCCAGCTGCGCAACCCTGGCTCGTGGAGAGCGGCCCCTCCTCGCGCAGTGCTTGGGGGCTCCCCGGGACAGTTCGTCGTCGTCCGGGCCGCGCGGGCTTGGGTACGAACGCTCGCTCGCCCGGGGAGCGGTCCCACTATGTCAGGCGTGTCAACCAGCCTGGTGCAGGTGCTCCAGCACCTCGCGCTCCATCGCCTCGGCCCCATCGGGGTCCAGCGCCACCGTCACGTGCACCCGCACCCGCAGGTAGTGCTGGCACCCCCGGCACAGCGCCAGCAGCCACCAGCCGGAGTACCCGCCGTCGATGTCGTCCGCGCTGGGCTCGGCCCAGGTGACCTCGACCGGCTGGCAGCTGCTCACGAGCGCAGGTGCCCGCGCTGCCGGGCCAGCTCCACCGACCGCTCGCGCATCGCCTGCTGGTGCGCCAGGTCAGCGTCCCCGACGGTCATGGCGATGGCGATCAGCGGCGGCGCACCGGGGATGCCGGAGTCCACCAGCACCTCGACGTCGTGCCCGCTGTTGCTCAGCTGGTCGGCCATCAGCTCCCCATCCGCTCGGCCAGCTTCCGCTTGGCCTTCCGGTGCCACCAGCGCAGCGGCACCCACCCGATGCCGTCGTCCCACGCCCGGGACACGAACAACTGCCCGCAGCCAGAGCACGCAGCCACTGCGTTGGCCAGCTCCCGGGTGCGTGCCCGCGTGAGCCCGGCAGCCCTGGCCCCCTCGGTCAGCGGGACCTCCTCAGTGGGCACGGCGGGGAGGTCGTGGAAGTGCGGCGTCCGGTCTCCGTCCAGCACGATGCCCTTCTCGCGGTCAGCCATGCCGTGTGCACCGACAGAAGTCCGTGCCGCACCGGCAGGGCGGCAGCTCGACTGCCTGGCAGAAGATCACCACCGCGCTGGCCAGCACGGCCAGCACGAACGCGATCCCCACGCCCGGCGCCATCCACCCCGGAACATCCCCGTCGCGCACGCCCAGGGTCACGCCCAGGGCAGCCAGCGTGACGTTGGCCTTCAGTGCCGCGCTGGCCATCCGGATGCCCCGCTCCTCGGCGTCCATCAGTCCAGGGTCTCCCACACGGTCCCGTTCCACTTCATCGGCTTCCCCGACGCGGGCGCGACCACGCCGTCCAGCGCCTTGGCCTGGCCCGCCAGCAGCCCGGCCTGGTACGCCGACCGGGTGGCGGTGATCAGCGCCTCGGTCAGCGTCTGGGACAGGCTCACGCCCAGCTGCTCGGCTGCCTGGTCCAGCGCTGCCTCGATCTCGGCCGGGGGCTGGTCGGTTGACACGGCCGCACCTGGCTCGTCGGTCGGCTTCAGGGGCTTGACCAGCGCCATCAGGTCCGACGGCGGGTGCTGGTCGCCGACCCACTTCCCGTCGCCGTAGCCCTTCTCCCAGCGGGACTTCTTGCCGTCCGCGAACGTCACCCGCAGCGCGGCGGTCTCCCACGCCCAGCCCGTCCAGTCCCCGTACTCGAAGGTGACGTCCAGCAGCGCGACCGGCACGCCGTCGTGGGTCACCCCCTCGGCCTTCACGGCGACGCGGTGCTGCGCCCGCTCGACCTCGCCCAGGGTGCTCATCGGGTGCCGTCCAGGGCGGCGCGGAGGGCGCAACAGCCGTCGCAGCCGTGCACAGCGACCCACTCGCGCCCCACCGTCGCTTGATAGGCCACGTCGTCGGGGTCGGGGTGGCCGATGCCGTGCGGGCACAGCCGCTCCATGAGCCTGGCGTCGTCCCGCCAGTTCGTCGGCCACTGCAACATGTGGTGGTCGGACGGGTGGTGCATGACGCACGGCCGGCCCTCGCACATCGACGGGCCGTGCACGTTCACGAGGGCTGCGCCCTGCACCTGCTGCCCGTTGTCGGGCCGGTCCACGGCGGTCACCGGGTGCCGCCGAACCACTGCCGCAGCAGCTCGCGCGGCAGCTTGGTTGGGTGTGCCTGGCAGCGCAGACAGGCGGCGACCTCACCGGGTCCGTCGATACCGTCGAAGGCCACGCTGCCGTCGCTGCTGATGCTGCCCATGCCGAGCACTGCGAGCGCGGTCCGGACCTCGGCCTCGTGCGCTGGACAGATGACCTCCGCGATGTCGCCGATGTTCGGATGGGTCCAGTGCAGGCGCATCAGCTCACCCACGCCGCTCACCGTCCAGGGCGGCGAGGGCGCGGTCGATGATCGCGGTCAACGTGACCGTGCGGCGGTCCTGGCGACCGATGGACTCGGGGTCGTCGTCGTCCATCGCAACCAGCCACTCAGCCAGCCCACGCAGGAGTCGCAGCTTCTCCGCGTCAGCGGACGGCCGGGTGGCGGCGTTCATGGTGGCGGCGATAGCGTGCCCAAACGACTGGTCCACCTGGGTAGCGATAGCCATACGCATCCCGGGCTTGCTAGGCCAAGGTGCATACAAGATCCCGCTGGCCTCGTTGTAGAGCCAGTCCGTGTCGTCGTCCTGTCCCACGGCCGCGCATCCGGGGTGGCAGGGTCCGGTCTCGGCGCAGTGCGGGCAGGTGGCCGCCTTGCGCTTCATGCCGTCGGGCTGCTCGGGAGGCCCCGGGACCGGTGGCGGGCCGCTGTGATGCAGGTGCTTGGCCACCCCCGGGATCGGCGGACACCACGGGTCGGTGCACACGGCCGGGGGCTCGGACGGCGCGGCGGGGCGGAACTCGTTGCAGGTGTCCGCCCAGTAGTCACCCGGCGCGGTGACGGCGCATCCGAGACCGAGGCCAGGGAACTCGCGGTGCTGGTCACGCCGGTGACCACACCCCAACGTCTGGCAGACCTCCTCGTCTCCGGGCTGCGGGTCGGTCACTGCGGCACCTCCAGCAGCGCCCGCATCCGGCGGGCCACGTCGGTCAGCACCTCTCGGGCGTAGCCACCTCCGGCGTACATCCCGCTGGCAGCGTCAGCGTCCAGGTCGGCCGCCAGCCCCGTCAGCCTGTCCCTGAGCGTCGCGCGGTCCTTGGCCCAGGCCCGGACAGCCTCACGCCGTTCAGGGCTGGCCCAGACGCTCTCAGGGCGGCCGACGGCGGCAGCGGCGATGCTCAGGCCCATCGCGTACATCCGGGCGCGCACCACCTGCTCGGCGTGCTGGTCACCCACGTCCCGGCCCAGCTCCTCGGCTTCGGCCCAGGCGTCCAGCACGCGGCGGTCCAGCGTGGCCATCGGGTCGTCGCTCAGCGGCAGCCGGAACGTCGGCACCGCGTCGTCGCCGCTGCTGGTGGCCGGGCAGCGGTTCTCCGGCCCCGTGGCCTGCTCAGGGGCTTGCTCGCTCATCGCGCTCATCTCCTCGTCTCGGTCCAGGTCGCTCACTGCTCAGCCTGCCGGTCCCGTGCCGCCTGCTCCCGCAGCGCGGCGTCCTGCGCCTCGATGCGCCGCCGCTCGGCTCCACCGTCGTCGCTGTGCCTGCCGCTCAACACCGCGCCCAGCAGCTCGCCCACGATCCGCAGCAGGCGGTACGCCAGCCACACGCCCAGCACGATCACCAGGTCCAGCCCGGTGATCGGCGTGTCCAGCACCTCGATCAGCTCGTTCACCTGTGTCAGATCGTCGTCTTGGACGTGACGATGACCGGCTCCAACTGCCACTCCGTGGCTGCCTTGCTGCCCAGCACAGTGGTCCGGCGCTCGTTGACCACCATCTTCAGCAGCTTCATCTGAGCGCCCTCGACGTAGAAGTTCCAGGCCTTGGCCGTCAGCGAGTACGCCAGGTCTGCGCCCTGCGACGACATCAGCTGGGCCCGCAGCATGGATGTGAACCGGCGGTGCAGCAGCATCCGGGGGTCGTTGTCCCCGTCCAGTCCTTGACCGGTGTGCATCCCGGTCAGGAACCCGGCGATGCGGTCAGCGTGCTCGGTCCGCATGGCCTGTGCCACCACCGGCAGCACGTACCTGCTGGGGACCTGGATCAAGGCCGACCGTCGGGACAGCGGCTCCACGAGAGGCGCAGCTTCAGCCAGCTCAGGCCACGTGGTGACGTACTCCAGCTGGTCGTCCATCGACAGCTGGTTCCACGATCCGGCACTGGCAGCGGTGTTGTAGGGCAGGTGAACCTCGATGTGCCGCAAGAACCGGGCACCGGCCATGACCTGACCGGCGTACTTGCCGTCGTAGAACTGCGCCGCGTTACGGCGACGGCCCTGGTCGATCACCGCGAAGGACTCGGCCGGTGCACCGCGCACCACCATGAACTCCACGGCGACGCCGCTCTCGATCACTGCACGGAGCCGGTGCTGCCCCTCGATCAGCTTGCCGTCGGTGTCGAAAGTGATCGGTTCGGCTGTCAACCGCCACTGGCCATTGCGCATCTTGCGTGCCAGCTGTGTGACGTAGTTCGGGCTCACCGAACGCTGGTGGGAACTCAGACTGTCCAGCCACTCGTGCGCCATCTTCGGGGTCACGGACAGCACTTCACTAGGCTGCATGGCAGCTCTCCTCGATGTAGGGATCGGGCAGGGTCAGAGCCTCCTCAGACGCGCCAACGTCCTGGGGGCTCGCTACTTGGACTTCGCGGGCAGCCTAGCCGCTGTGCTGGAAAGCGTCGATCACCGCTTGAACGCCCGCCGGGTCACCGTGACCGCCAGCTTGCCGCTGGCTCCGGCCGTGCCCAGCTCGGCGACGTCGGCCGCCACGATCCGCGCTCCAGGCACCTCCAGGCCCCGGTGGGTCACCGGGAGGGTCTGGTCGTGCCGCTCGCCCCGCACAGCCCGGCTGACGGCCTGCACGGCCCGGTCCCGTGCGTCGGCCGCATCCGCACCCCGGGCCCGGACGAAGACCACCACGGCGACCTCCTGCACCTCCCAGCCCTCCCACAGCTCGCCGACCTCACGGGCCTCGGCCTGGCGCTCCCGCACCGCAGCGCTCTCGGCCTCGGACAGCGGGCCCTTCCGGCTGCTGACCAGTCGCCCGCCGCCGCTCCCGGTGTCAACCGCCCTGGCCACCGTCTCCGGGTACAGGTCGGCCACCACCGCATGGGGTGCGTGCCCGATGCCGTCCACGCTCACCGGAGGGTGATCCTTGCGCCGCAGGCAGGTGGCGATGCTGTCCAGCCCCGTGCCACCGGTGCCGTACTGCGCACGGCACTCCTCGTCCGGCTTCAGCTCGCGCACGGCCATCAGTCGGCCATCGGGGTGTAGGCCACCCGGCGGCAGCGACGGCACGTCAGCTCGGTGTAGCTCCCGCCCTCACCCAGCGACCCGTAGTCCTCGCCCGTCTCCTCGTAGTCGTGCGGCACCGGGGACTGCGCGTCGGGCTTGGTCGGGTCGCACGGCGGCGTCTCGGTCGTGAGGCTCAGCGCCCCGTCCTCGTCCACCACGGCGTTCGGCGTCGTGGCCAGCACCATCCGCTCCAGGTAGGTGCTCCGGTGCTCGGGCAGCTCGTCCTCCGCCCGGTGCTCCGCCAGCTCAGCCAGCTCCTGCCGGGCGTCCACCCGCTCCTGCGCTCTCGTCATCACAGTCCCCCTCCAGCTCCGCCAGCGCGCCGCTGCGCCCTGATCTCCTTCACCAGCACCCGGAAGACCTGACCGGCCGGGATGCGCGCCACAGCGGCGCTCAGCATCTCCACCGGCATCTCCCCGTCCACCCACGTCCGCCAGCACACCTCGCAGCGCTCCAGGTGCCCGGCGACCGTGGCCAGGAACGCCAGGTCCACCTGCCCCTCGAACGCCCGCCGGTCCCGGCCGACGTGGCGCCACAGCCCCTCGGCCCGGTTGACCATCCCCAGCCGGGCGTCCCCCCAGACCCCGGCCGCGTGCTGCCTGGCCAGGCCACCCGGCACCCGGGACACCCGGTCACCGGGCCAGTCCCCGACCCTGCGCACCGCCAGCTGCCCCGGCGTCAGCGGCGACACGGGACCTCGGCCCGCTGACCTGCGCTTTCCCGTCCTCACCGCCACTCCCAGCCTCCCTGTCGCCGCCGTGTCGCCAACCGTGTCGCCAGAGAAAGTCCAGGTCAGACGCCGGATCTCCCGCGTCGCCGTGTCGCCCCCAGATATCTGACAAGTATTACACACTCTCTCAACAATGTAACGTCCACGCGCGCGCAGTATTGAGTGTCTGCGCGTAGAGGACCTACCCCCGTGTAGTGATCACTTTCTGTGACTGTCCGTCCGTCTCTCTGACAGGGGTGGCGACACGGCGCGACGGGCGACTCGGGACCTGACCTGCGGTTTTAGTGGCGACCCGGCGGAGACACGATGGCGACATCGTCTGACCTGCGGTTTTGCTTGTTTGATCTTGGTTCTGAGCGGCGCCACCAGCTAAATGATCTTGCAAATCCGTCACTGTCAGTGAACTTTGGACAGACTGTACCTACGGACTAATCCATGACACGATGCAGCACATGACAGAAGCGCTGCTCCCTCCGTCTGAAGCCGCCAAGATCCTCGGCATCAAGCCCGGCACCCTGTCCCACTACCACCGGCGTCCACCGGTCGGCGGCGCTCCGCCCGTGGCTCTGCTTACTCCCGGCGGGCAGAACCGGTACCGGCGTGCAGACCTGCTGACATGGAAGGCGTCCCGGCCCGCGCGCGACTACGAGTCCAACCGCGACCCGGTGACCAACACCTGGCAGAAGTCGTCCGAACTGACCTGGCAGCAGCGGGTGGAGATGGAGCTGACCCCGGACGGTCCGAACCCCTACGACGATCTCGACTCGCAGGAGGCCATCTCACTCCTGCACGTCGCCCGGATGGACAGAGAGTTCCAGATGTTCCGCGCAGTCTTCCCACACTCAGCCATCGGCGGTTGACACACGAAGGGCCCCACACCATCGGTGCGGGGCCCTTCCTCGTTCTGCCTCTCAGCTGTGCGGCGCCGCCTGCACCACGGTCCGGCTCAGCCGGGTGGCAGCCCGCTCGATGCCGTCGGCGTAGGTGTGGTTGCCCTTCTCGCGCTGGTCGATCACCAGCGCGTCCAGCACCTTCACCGGGTCCCCGGCGACCACGGTCACGCCCAGCTGCTTGGCCAGCGCCAGCATCAGCGCGTTGGCGTCGGCCGTGCTCAGCTCGACCTCGATGTCGCCACCGGTCAGGTGGCTCAGGCTGCCGGGCGTCATGGTCAGCACGGCGGTGCCGCCGAGCATCTCCACCGCGTTCACGCCTGCACCAGCTTCGCCAGCTGCGCGTCGATGGCCTCGACCACTTCGGCCTCCCAGCTCAGGTAGGCCAGGTTGCCGCCCAGGTTGTGGTTCAGCACCGGCCGCACCATCGCCAGCGAGCGGTAGCTGTCCAGGACCGCCAGGTGCCACGCGGTCTCCGTCCAGCCGTGCAGTGCCGCCAGGACGTCGCACGCGCCACCCAGCCGGGCGGCAGCGGTCTTGCGGTCCACCGGGCGGACGGCATCCTCCATGGCCAGGTGCAGCGCCAGCAGCTTGTGCGCCAGCTTCGACCCGCGCTTGCGGTGGGTGTCAGCTTCGGCCGCGATGCGGGAGCGCTTCTCGGTGTAGGTCTCGGGCACCAGCGAGGTGCCGCAGCGCGGGCACCCCTTGTGGTCCACGGTGGGGCGCTGCCCGCAGGTCGGGCAGGTGTGCCGGGCGGTGGCGGTGGTGGTTGTCTGCGTCATGGGATGACTATGACAGGTCTTCTCAACAGTGTCAACAAACACGCCCTACTGCTTCACCATCGCCCGCCCGGCCTCGGTGATCCGGTACCGGGCGCTCGGCTTGCCGGTGGCGTCCGACGCCTGCCCCACGATGCTCACCAGGCCCTCGGCGGCCATCCCGGCCAGCACGTTGCGCAGGTGTCCCCGCAGGGCTCCGCCGCGCTGGGCGTGCGGCATCCTGTTCTCGACCTTCTTGATCACCTCCGACGGGGTGAACCCGCCCATCGCGGCCGGGCCGTTGCTGGCGTCCAGGTCCGAGAGCACCTTCAGCAGCAGGTTCCCGCCGGTCAGGTCCGCGCCCTTGGCGTTCTTCAGCAGGCCCTCGGACACGCTGGCCTGCGCGTTGGCCTCCAGACGCTCGCGCATGACCTGCCACCACCCGGCCCACAGCCACGGCATCAGCCGGGTGGCCACGTCGATCACGTGGCCCGTGTCAACCGTCGTCGCGCCCGGGTCGTCGGCCAGGGTGAAGATGCCCGCCATCCGCATCACGTGCGCCGACAGACGCTGGGCCAGCGGCTCCAGCACGGCGGCGATGCCGGGGTTGACCGCGTCGGCCGCGCGCACGGCGTTGATCACGGCCGCGCGCATCTGCTGGACCCGGATGCCCGCCTTGATCCCGGCCAGCCCGTCCAGGCTCAGCCGCTCACGCTGGACCTCCTTCGGCGTGGGCATCCAGAGGTACTTGCTCTCCTTCCAGGCCTGCTCCAGGCCCTTGGAGATGCGGTAGTCGTTGGAGCGCATGGCCACCGTGGTCATGCGGTCCTCCAGCTTCTCCCGCAGCGACCCCAGCACGGTGGCCACCGGTGCGCTGGGATCCCACTCCACCAGGTCGTCCAGGTCCGGGAACTCCTCGGACTCCGGGGTCTTCTCCGCCCGCCACAGCAGCATCCGGGAGAACACGCCCCGGTCCACGAAGTCATCGGACCCGTCCGACCCGCCGGTGTACTTCTTGAAGCTGTCCGGCTGGAGCATGATCACGCAGGGCAGCGACGGCTCACGCACCACCAGCGCGTCGGTGCCCGCCCGGTCCACCATCAGGTCTTCCTGGTTCCAGCCCCGCAGGAACAGGCCCACCGAGCCGCCAGCGCCCTTGGAGGCGTAGGCGGACACGTCGCGCAGCACGTCGGGCTCGGCGGTGAGGATCACCCGGTGGCCGCCGTGCCGCACCAGGTTGTTGCGGATGCCCTCCGGCGTCCCCTGGTCGGTCAGGGACGACGGACAGACCCCGCCCAGGTAGACCTTGTCCCAGGCCCCGGCCTCGGCGTCCACGGCCACCCCGGTCGCGCCGAAGGCGTCCATCGCCTCCTTGCGCCAGTTCTCCACCGTCTGCCTGCGGCTGGCCACGGCATCGCGGTCCAGCGCGCGCTTCAGCGGGTGCAGCACCTCATCCAGCAACGTGGACTTTTGCTGCCCGGCCTCGGCGATCCCGATGAACTGGACGACGGTGGACACCCAGATGAACTGCGGTGCCGGGTTGACCGTCCGCACGATGGGGACTTGGAACCCGCCCTGCAAGGCGCCGGAGAACCCGGCCAGCAGCGTCGGGATGCTCATCCCCAGCTCGACCCCGTAGTCGGCCTCGAACTGCCGGGCGAAGCGCTCCAGCAGCCTGGCCGAGCCGTAGCCCTCGGGCAGCGCGCCCTCCAGTGGGTCGGCCTCCCCGTTGACCATCTTGACGATCCGCGATGTCGCGGACGCCCAGTCCCCGCTCTCCCCCAGCGCCATGGCTCAGCCCTGCGTCTTCAGGTACTCGGCCAGTGCGTTGATCCTGTCCACGTCGTCCCCCAGCAGCCCCAGCGCGGTGTTGCAGCTGTTGCACAGCAACCCGCGCACGTGCCCGTCCTGGTGGCAGTGGTCCACCGCCAGGTACTTCTGCCGTCCCTCGGTGGGAGGCCCTGCCTTGCACACGGCACAGACGCCGCCCTGCGCTGTCAGCAGCGCGTCGTACTCCTCGACCGTCATCCCGTAGTGGAAGCGCAGGCTGCGTGCACGCAGCTGGTCGGTCGTCGGCTTGCCCGCACACGCCAGGCAGTTGTTGCGCAGCTGGTCGGCGTTGCGTTTGTCCAGCCCGAAGTCCAGCGACGGCTTGGCCAGACCGCACGCTCCGCAGGTCTTGCTCTCTGGCAGGACCAGACCGCGCCGCCGGTTCCGCAGTCCGATCCGGCTGAAGCACGGCTTGCACTCCGGCCGCCGGTCGGCGGTGTACCGCCGGTCAGGAACGAACTCCTCCAGCGGCTTGGTCGTGGTGCAGATGGTGCACGTCCTCACAGCCCCAGCTGCTTCCGCAGCTGCGTGGTGCCCGCGTGCAGACCGGAGTCCACCGTGGCCCCAACACCATGGGTTCCCACGGACTCTCCGACCTCGATGATGCGGGCGCGGACGGTGTTCACCGGGTGACCGGCCAGGACGCATTTCGCTCCGCTGTGAAAGCTGACGGCGTTCAGGAGGTTGTTGCGGCCCGTGCCCGGGGCCATCTGCTCCAGCCTGGCCAGCCAGCGCTCCAGCTCGGCCCAGGTGCTCTCCAGCTCGGCGTCGCCGCCCTCGAACGTCAGCCCCTCGGTCGGAATGTCGGTGCCGCCCTGGTGCTCGGCGATCCAGCCCGCCAGCCAGCTGCTGTCCTCGTCCGTGTCAACCGGTGACCACGGGGCCCGGCCGCCGTTGACCATCCGCCACGGCGGCATCCCGACCAGCGCCTGCTGGAGGACCCGGCCGAACTCCGGCCGCGCGATCCAGCGCCGGTCCGGGTGCATCCCGGGCCAGACGACGTACCGGTTGGACCCGGTGCGGACGTCCACCAGGAAGCCCCGCCGCCCGGCCTTGCGCTCGTCCGTGCCGTCCCAGCCGCCGAAGGGCCCCAGCCACCCGGCCATCCAGGTGTTGAGCGCCTTCTGGTTCCAGCCCGGGACGTCCAGCCAGACGTGGTAGCCGCGCGGCGTCGTGCTGACGCCGATGATCTTGTCTTTCGGGATCGTGTACGACATCCGGGCGAAGTCCCGCAGCGCGCGCGGGCCGTCCAGGTCGATGACCAGCAGGTCGTCCAGCACCACGGCCAGCTGCCGGGAGCCGCCCGGCGGGCCGTAGAGGTCGGCCAGCTCGTCGTACTCCAGCGCGTCGGCCGCCCCGTGCAGGAAGCCGTAGGGCTCGCCCTCCACCCGGGTGACCCACGGGTGCTTGCCGGGGTTCGTGCAGTTGCCCTCGGCCGCGACCGACACCCCGCTGTGCTCCGACCGGACCGTGCCCCGCCAGCAGCAGCAGTCCCCCAGCGGTCCCCGGTTCCACACCAGCAGCCACCGCGCGCCGTCCAGCGGGTGCACACCCGGCACCGGCCCGGCCGTCCCGGTGGCCAGCTGCTCGGCCAGCATCGTGCGCCCTGGCCAGCCTGCCGCCAGCGGCTTCTCTGCTGTCACCTTCAAGATCGTCCCCCTGATCACCCCCGCCACCGCACGGCGTGGGGTCCCGACACTATCCCCGCTGTCACGCAGGGGCAGTGGTTGATCACAGCGTGCCGAAGGTCGGCACCCCGGTTCCTGCTGATGGTGTTTGCCCAGGTCAGGGCGGTGTCGCCACGCCTACCCCGGTCACGCGGCCTGCGTCTGGGCGGCCAGTTCAGGCCGCTGACGCCGCCCGCGCTTGGCCGCCCGGTCCCGCTCGATCTGCTCAGCTGTCCGGGCCGCGCGCGCCAGGCGCTTGCGCTCGGCCTTGACCCACTCGCGGTGGATGGCCAGCGCCTCGTCCCAGTCCCGCAGCACCTGCTCCAGGGGAACGTAGTCGGGGTCGTCCAGGCGCTCGTCGTCCCACGCCATCGGCGGCAGCCAGCCGAACTTCAGCGCCCGCCGCCGGGACTTCACCGAGCCCCCGGGAGTCTCCCAGAGCTGGTCGTAGAGGGCCGCGATCTGGGCGGCCTTCTCCCGGTAGACGAACTCGCGCTTCATCACCTTCTGGAGCGCGGTGTCGCTGATCGGCGGGTCCAGGGCGGCGGCCAGGTCCTTCATCGTGTGACCGATGGCGACCAGCGCCTGGACCCGCCGACGGGTCCCGACCGGGGACACCTTCCGGGGCCCGTGCAGGTAGCGGTACTTCCGATAGGCCGCCTCGCCGACGCGCGCTGCCTCCCGGCACGCCGCGCACGTCGCGGTGCCCTCGGTCAGGTGGCGCTTGTAGGCGTCCAGCCCGCCGCAGTTGGGGTACAGCGACGGGCCGGGCGGGGTCTTGGCGGCTCCCATCAGCCGCGCGGGAAAGCACGCCACTGGAGCTGGACCGTGCCCCAGCGTGTGGCCACCTGCACCCCGCACAGCAGCCGCAGCCGCGCGGCCAGCGTGGTCGCCTCCTCCTTCAGGACGGTCTTCCCGCCCGGGTGCGCGTAGAGCGCCAGCACCGGCGGGATGCCGTAGCGCCGGTAGTCCGTCCGGGTCGTCTGGAGCACCCGGCGCAGCCGGGGGAAGCGGTTGACGGCGGTCTTGTCGGTGGTCGGTGGCACGCTGCGCAGAGGCCGGGGAGTTGACATAGACGTCACTCTAACGGGTATGGTTCGTTTTCTCTACTAGCTCAACGTGATAGGAGGGTCCGTGACCCTTGCGACCCCACCGCCCGTGGCCATCCCGGGCAACACCATCGCCAGCTTCAGCGACCTGGGCGTTTTCAGCCAGTGCCGCCGCCGCTGGTGGCTTCAGACCTACCGGAAGCTCCGCCGCCTGGACGAGCCGCCGGTCGGCCCACTGCCCTTCGGCAGCCGCGTCCACTCCGCGCTGGAGGCCTACTACGACGGCACCGTGGACTCCCCGGCCGACGCCTGGTCCCAGCTGATGGCCCACGAGTTCGCCGTGGCCGACGCCAACGGCAACCCCTTCACCGAGGCCCTGGACAAGGAGTCCAAGCTGGGCCACCGGATGCTGGAGGGCTACATGGAGTGGCTGGAGGCCGAGGGCGAGGACGCCTACTGGGAGGTCGTGGAGGTCGAGAAGCAGCTGCACCACTGGCTGGAGCTGCCGGTTGACATCGACGGCATCGAGCACGTCGTCTCCGTCCTGATGCGCGGCAAGCTGGACCGGAAGAAGCGCCGGATCACCGACGGCGCGGTCTACGTGGACGACTTCAAGACCATGCAGAACTTCGGCGAGCCCGCGCTGCTCAGCCTGGAGAAGTCCCCGCAGGGCCCGATGTACCTGATGCTGGAGGAGGCCCAGGCCCCGCAGGAGCAGTGGTCGGCCGGGGTGGTCTACACCCTCCTCCGGAAGGTGCTGCGCGGCCCGACGTCCAAGCCGCCGTTCTTCAAGCGGCTGACCATCGACATCTCTCCGGCGATGAAGGAGGCCTACCGCGTCCGCCTCCACGGCGCGGTGGAGACGCTGGCCAGCGCCCGGGTCCGCCTGGACCGTGGCCAGGACCCGCACCGCGTGGCGTTCTTCCAGCCCGGCTGGCAGTGCGCGACGTGCCCGTTCAAGCTCCCGTGCGACCTGATGCAGACGACCCCGCTGGGGGCCGAGGCGATGCTGGCCGACCTCTACACCGAGGGCGACCCGTGGGCCCGGTACCTCTCCGACCAGGGCGAGGACGCCGAGTCGTCGGGGCCGGTCTGATGCGGCTCCAGCTGGCCACGGTGAGCATCACCAGCACGATGCCGCGCTGGTGGCGGCTGCGCGGCCGGGTCGGCTTCGCTGTCCGGCTGCCCGACTACCGGCCGATGGGCGGCAAGCGCCAGCCGCTGGCCCTGACCGTGCTGGTGCTCCGGTGAGCGCCGTCAGCGAGCGGGCGCGGGAGCTGCACGCCCAGCACCACCCCGGCGACGGGCACGTCACGTGCGCGGGCTGCCGGATGGCGGCGAGCTGGCTCATCGTCGGCCGCGAGCGGGGCGTCCCCCGGGCGCGCCGGGCGGGCGAGGCGGTTGACAGGATCGTGGCGGCCGAGCTGCTGATCGGGTCCGAGTACGTCGGCCGGATCATCCAGACGCCCGGCCACCGGGGTTACTTCCGGAACGCCCAGCGTGCCGACAGCGGCGTCTACGTCTGCACTGCCAGCGGCGTCTCCACCTACCCGCCGGACACCCCGTTCCTGGTCTGGGGACCGTGACACCTGGACCTCGCTGAGGTCCCCCATTCTGCCGCCAAGTGCGGTAGGTTCTATCAACACAAACCCCTCACACCTGAGCCTTCCGAAACGATCATCTGAGCCGAGATTCCTGTGGGATGCCTCCGCCCTTGTGACCGCTCCGAGGGCTCGGAGACCGGAGTCCCATGCCACCCGTCAACGCTCTGTCGATGCTGGTCCACGGGCCCAGCAAGGCGGGCAAGTCCCTGATGGGCGCGTCCACCCCGTGGCCGCGCGTCATCCTGGACGTCGAGAGCGCCGCCCGCTTCCTGCCGATCAAGGCCACGCACTGGGAGCCGGACCAGCCGCCTCCCGCCGCCCCGAAGATCACGAACGGCCAGCCCGAGTGGGACACGGCCGTCGTCCCGATCCGCACCTGGCAGGACGCCATCCACGTCCTGGGCTGGCTGAAGCAGGGGGACCACCCCTTCCGCTCGGCGACCGTGGACTCCATCTCGGAGTTGCAGTACCGGTACGTCGAGCAGGCCGCTGGCCGCGACCAGATGAAGATCCAGGACTGGGGCTCGGCGCTCCGGGAGGTCGGCGGCTTCGTCCGGGACCTCCGGGACCTCACGATGCACCCGACCAAGCCCCTGGAGGCCGTGGTCATCACCGCGATGACCAAGGAGGACCAGCAGGGGTGGATGCGCCCCTACCTCCAGGGCCAGCTGGGGACCCAGATTCCCTACCTGATGGACGTCACGGCCTGGCTGTACGTCGAGCCGGACGCCGAGGGCGTGGAGACCCGGTACCTCCAGACCCGCCGGATGAACCAGAAGGAGGCGGGCGAGCGCGTCGGCGGGCGCATCCCCGCGATCATCGCGCTCCCCCAGGTCGTGGGGGACACCGAGGACGCCATCCGGGCGAAGAACACCACCTTCGAGAAGCTGATCAAGATGGTCTACAAGGGCAAGGGCATCTCTGCCCCCGCGCAGACCCAGACGACTCCCCCGGCCGCTCCGGCGGGCGAGACCGTGTCAACCGAGGGCGCAGCGGCCAGCTGATGGTCACCGGTCCCAAGCCCAAGCCACTGTCCGAGCGATTCTGGGCCAAGGTGCAGAAGACGGACGACGGCTGCTGGCTCTGGACCGGCTACGTCAACAAGAAGACTGGCTACGGCTCTATCTCCAGCGGTGGCAAGCAGGGCAGGCACCTACTGGCCCACCGGGTGAGCTACGAGCTGCATTTCGGGACCATCCCGGACAGCCAGCATGTGGATCACGTCCGAGCGCGCGGCTGCGTCAACCGGCACTGCGTGCGCCCGGACCATCTGGAGGCCGTGACCCAGGCCGAGAACAACCGGCGCGCTCACCCCGGACCGCAGAGCCACTGCGGCAAGGGCCACGAGATGACGCCGGAGAACACCTACCCACCGAGCAAGACCGGCAGTGGCCGCCAGTGCCGCCGCTGTGCCATCGACCGGGCGACTTCCCGGAACCGCAAGATCAGAGGAGAACAGCATGTCTGAGTTCGATTTCGGGGCGGAGTTTGCAGCCTTCGGCGACGACCTGAAGGGCGTCAGCTACGAGGGCGAGCACGAGATGCGCGTGACCAAGGCGGTCGCCGGGACCACGGCCAAGGGCAAGCAGCAGTTCACGCTGACCCTGGCCTTCACCGGCGGCGTCTACGGGGCCAAGGGCAAGACGATCACCGACCGGCTGATCTGGTCGCCCGAGTCCGACGTCGCGGCCCGCATCTTCAGCCAGAACCTGCGCTGCCTCGGGGCGACGCAGGAGTGGATCATGCAGACCCGGCCGACCCCCGACCAGATCGCCGAGCAGATCACCGGCGCGGTGTTCCTGGCCGCGCTGAAGCCCGACGAGTTCAACAACCAGCCGACCACCCGGGTCAACTACCGGAAGTCGGTCAGCGTCAAGCCGACCACCGGGGTGAAGAACGTGTCGGCCGCCGCTGCCGCTGCCGTCTCCCTGGACGACGAGACCAGCGAGGAGCAGGCCGCCGCTGCGCCGGACAACGTGGCGACGCCGACGGCTGCCGCTCCCGCCGACACCCCGGCCGAGGCCGTGGGTGCCGGTGTCGGCACCGGCTCCGAGCCTGCTCCGGCCGCCGCCGGTTCGGACCCCTGGGCGTGAGCCTCGTCGTCACCGCTGAGCGCGCCGAGGGCGACCAGGGCGTGTCCCTGGCCGCCCTCGGGCAGGCGGTCGAGCGGGCGATGCAGGAGGCCACACAGAACGGCGTGGACCCGGCCACGATCTTCCCGGTCGTCCGAGGCACCGCCGGTGTCCGCTTCCCCGTGATGAAGAAGCTGGAGATCACCATCCCGTGACCTACGCCAGCGCCCGTGATCGCACCTGCGAGCACTGCGGTGAGACCTTCCTGACCCGCGACTACCGACGCCGCTTCTGCGGCCGTCAGTGCGCCGCTCGGGGCCGGGAGCACCAGGGCACACCGCCGGTTCTCACCGGTAGCGCTCACGGGCGCTGGCAGGGCGGGACGACCGCTCACCCGCTCTACCCGACCTACCACTCGATGCTGGACCGGTGCACGCGCGTGAAGAACCCCGCCTGGAAGAACTACGGTGGCCGGGGCATCACCGTGTGCCAGCGCTGGCGCGACAGCTTCTGGGACTTCGTCGCGGACGTGGGTGAGCGCCCTGAAGGCCGCTCCCTGGACCGCATCGACAACGACGGCCCCTACGCCCCGGACAACGTCCGGTGGGCGACCCGCTCCGAGCAGCGCATCAACAGCCGACAGCCCGAGAAGGAGAGCGCCAGTGTCTGAGGTGCCGAACCTCCGGATCAGGGTCCTGACCAGCATCGACCAGGTGTCCCAGTTCTGGGAGTGGCTGACCACCCCCGGCCGCCGCATGGTCGCAGCTGACACCGAGACCACCGGCCTGGACTGGTGGAACCCTCGGTTCAAGGTCCGGATGATGCAGTTCGGGGACGTGACCGGCGGGTGGGCCATCCCTTTCGAGGGGTGGCCCGCCCTGGTCGCCGGGGCGCTGGACTGGTGCTCGCAGCACCGCGTGCCCATCGTCTGGCACAACGTCGGCTACGACGGCCTCGCGCTGCGCAGCCAGGGCATCGAGCTGGACTGGTCCATCGTGGAGGACACGTTCGCCTGGGCGGCCGTGAGCGGCTACGCCGACCAGAACCGCCAGCTGAAGAACCTCGGGATGCAGGAGTTCGGTCCCTGGTACGGCGCAGGCCAGCGGGTGCTGCACGAGGGCATGAAGAACGGCGGCTGGGACTGGTCCACCGTGCCGATGGGCTGGAAGCCCTACCCGCTCTACGGCGTGGTTGACACGTGCGGCACCGCCGCGCTGTGGGAGGTCTACGAGGCGCAGGGCCGCCGGAAGCGCTGGGCGAACGACCACGCGCTGGAGATGGCCAGCGTCCGGATCACGAACGAGATGTCCTGGCGCGGGCTGCCCGTGGACGGGGCCTACCTCTACGAGAGCATCGAGGACTTCACCGGCCGGGAGGCCGAGGTCCGCGCCCGGCTCACCGCGCTCGGGATCACGAACCCGCACCAGGGCGGCCAGCTGGAGCTGGTGCTGACCAACGACGGCGTGAAGCTCCCGGGCAAGACGGACAAGGGCAAGACCAAGCTGGACGGCGAGGTGCTGGCCCAGATCGACCACCCGGCCGCCCGGGACGTCCTGGCCTTCCGGGGGCTCTACAAGACCCGCACCAGCTACCTGGAGGCGATGTTCAACGCCTCTGGCGGCCAGCTGGGGCGCGGGATCATCCACCCCGGCATCAAGCCGGTCGAGGCCCGCACCGGCCGGATGAGCATCGAGAACCCACCGCTCCAGCAGCTGCCCAGCGCCGACGAGGACCCCACGGTCCGCCGGGCGGTCGTGGCGCGCGAGGACGGCGAGAAGGTGGTCACCGCCGACTTCGGCCAGATCGAGCTGCGCATGTGGGCGTCCATCACCGGCGACGAGGCGATGATCAAGGCGCTGAAGCTGGCCGACGCCACCGGCGACGACTTCTTCGTCCAGGTGGGCCGCGACGTCTACCACGAGCCGGACTTCAAGAAGAAGGACGCGCGCCGTCGCCTGCTGAAGGCCACCACCTACACCAAGCTATTCGGCGGCGGGATCGAGACCGCAGCGGCGCAGGCGGGGGTCGGCGTCTACGACCTGGTCCCGACGTGGAAGGCGCTGGAGAACACCTACCCGTCGCTGAAGACCCTGGGCGCGGAGCTGGTCCAGACCCGCAAGATCGAGCGCGGCGAGCTGGAGCACGTGATCACCAGCCCGTGGGGCCGGGAGTTCAAGGTCCGGGACCCGCAGGAGCGCCGCAAGCTGGGCAACTACGTCTGCCAGGGCTCGGCCGCCATCGCGCTGAAGAAGGCGATGGTCGGCCTGGACGCCGCTGGCTTCGGGCCCTACATGATGCTGCCCGTCCACGACGAGGTGCTGTTCTCCATCCCCGAGCCCGAGGTCCCCGACGCCATGCAGGAGATCGCCGAGGTGATGAACCAGATCGTCACGGAAAAGACGGGCTGGAAGGTCGATGTGACAGCTGAACCGGGCGCTGGCAACAACTGGGCAGAGGCAAAATGATCACGGCTGAAGACCGTCTCTGGGCCAAAGTCGAACGCGGAGGTCCGTCCGAATGCTGGCCGTGGACAGGCACGCTGACCAAGGGCTACGGGCACATCAAGGTCAGCGGCAAGCTGATCTACACCCACCGTCTGGCGCTCTCGCTGGCCACTGGTGTTCCGCTGTCTGACCCACGGAAGGCGTTGCACCGCTGCGACAACCCACCGTGCTGCAACCCGACGCACCTGCGCTGGGGCACGCAGGCCCAGAACATCCAGGACGCCATCGAGCGCCAGCGGGCCAAGATGCCGCCCCGCCGCCAACGACGGACGCACTGCACGAGGGGGCACGAGATGCCGCAGAGGCGCTATCGCATGACCTGTCCGACCTGCCGAACGGAGCAGGCAGCGTGAGACAGGTCGTGGCACGCGGAGACGGGCTCTGGCTGGCCGTGGACCCCGGGGGCGAGACCGGGTGGGTCCTGTTCCGGCCGGTGGTTGACACCGAGCAGCTGACCGGCGTCGGCATCGACGTCATCGAGTGGGGCGAGGAGCGCTCGCAGCTGGCCTTCTGCAACCGGGTCTGGTCGCTGGCCACCCAGCAGCACCCGACCACGAAGCGGGGCCTGGACGGGATCGTCATCGAGGGCTGGTGGCCGCGCGAGGGCGCAGCGACCTGGCAGCCCGAGGCCGTGGAGATCATCGGCTTCTGCCGGTGGGTCATGGCCGACGACCCCGCCCGGTTCTTCGTCCAGCAGGTCAGCCACGCCAACAGCTTCGGCACCCCGGCGAAGATCGGCAGCTACCGCCGCGACCGCGAGCCACCCAACAACGTCGGCAAGGGCGGGAACGGCCACGCCGTGAAGGCCCTCCAGCACGCCATCCTCTGGCTGAACACCCGATGGAGCCCCGAGTGACCACGAACGACGACCTGCTGCCCGGCCCGACCGGCCTGGACTACCTCGCCGCCTACGAGGCCCTGTACCCCGGCCTGGCGGCCGAGGGCCGGAAGGTGCACCAGCTGCCCGACGACCGGCTGAAGCTGGTGGACCGCGCCGCCCGGATGCGCCGCGCGGAACGCGACCGGGTCAAGGCCGGGTTCCTGGCGTTGGCCACCGAGTTCGAGACCGAGCAGCCCGGGGACCACCCGCTGCTGAAGGGCATCGCCCACCGCATCCAGCGCATCGCCGAGGAGACCCGATGACCGCCACCCTGACCGACGCCCCCGCCCAGCTCAGCCCGCCGGTTGACACGGTGAAGCTGGCCGGGGCCAAGCCGGGCATCTACCCCTACGACGTCGTCGTGGGCAAGTACGCCGGGCGCATGGCCGTCTACGTGCCCGCCACGTTCATGCCGCGCCTCCAGCTGATCCCCGGCGCGCTGTACTCGAAGGCCGACCAGGTCTGGACGCTGCCGAAGGCCTGGCCCGCCGTGCTGGCCCTGAAGACGATGTCGGTGGAGACCGGCCTGAAGCTGCTGCCGCACCCGGCGCTGAAGGCGTGGGTCAACGAGCAGGCCGGGCACTGGGAGCGGATGCGCGAGCTGGCGGCCCGCGTGGACCCCACGGCCGTCAAGGCCGAGGACGACGTCTTCTACCCCCACCAGGAGGACGACGGCGAGTGGCTGTCCTACGGCGGTGGGATCGTGCCCACGCGCGGGCGGCTGCTGCTGAACGAGACCGGCACCGGAAAGACGGCCGCCGTGCTCAACGGCATCCTGAAGCTGGACCTGGTCCCGGACCCGAGCACGGACCCCGACCCGGAGGGCACCGGCCACGAGCCGCCCCACCGGCCGATCCTGGTCATCGCGCCGAAGAAGACGCTGAAGACCGCCTGGGCCGACGACCTGGCCACGTTCATCCCCTGGGCGCGGGTGGAGATCATCCGGGGCACGTCCACCCAGCGGCGTGCGGCCATCGAGCGGCTGGCCACCGGCGAGGCCGACATCGGCATCATCGGCTGGGAGGCCCTGCGCAGCCACACCCGGTACGCCGCCGCCCCCGGGCACGCGCTGAAGAAGTGCGAGGCCCACGGCGGCCCGCCGCAGTCCGACGAGGAGCACGTCACCGAGGCGAAGTGCCAGCGCCACGAGCGCGAGCTGAACGCCATCGACTTCAGCCTGATCGTGGCCGACGAGCTGCACCGCGTGCTGAACAACCTCTCCCAGACCACCCAGGCGCTCTGGGGGCTCATCCGGAGCGCGCCGGACGCCCTGCGCTGGGGGCTGACCGGCACGCCCATCAGCTCGGACTCCGAGGCCAGCTGGACGGTGCTGCACACCGCCGACGCCGACGCCTGGCCGGTGAAGACCACCTACGTGGACTACTACCTGGAGCGCGGCTACAGCATGGCCGGGTTCCCGCAGGTGTTCGGCTTCAAGCCGACCCGGCGCGAGGAGTTCCAGCAGGTCTTCAGCGCGATGTCGCGCCGCCGTCTGAAGGCCGAGGTGCTGGACCTGCCGCCGCTGCTGACCGGCGGGGAGTTCATCCGCGAGTGCGAGATGGGCCGGGAGCAGGCCGCCGCCTACAGCCAGATGCGCGACGAGATGGTCCTGATGGTCCAGGAGGGCAAGATCGTCGCGGCCAACAGCATGGTGGCCACCGGGCGGCTGTCCATGCTGGCCAGCGCCACGGGCTACCCCGACGACCCCGAGGCCTTCAACCCGGGCCCGGACGCCGACGACGTCCCGGTGAAGATGCTGCTGCGGATGCCCAGCTGCAAGATCGACTCCCTGGTGGACGACATCCGGGCCGGGGAGTTCGAGGGCGAGCAGGTGGCCATGAGCTTCGTCAGCCGCCGGTTCTTGCGGCTGGTCGAGCAGGCCCTGGTTGACACGCTCGGGCTGGACCCCACCGAGATCGTGAGCGTCGCCGGGGACCGGACCGACCAGCAGTGCGACCTGGCCATCACCGACTTCCAGCAGGGCAAGAAGCGCTGGATGCTCTACACCTACGCGGCCGGGGGCACCGGGGTGACGCTGACGGCGGCCAGCTCGCTGCTGCGGCTGGAGCGCAGCTGGTCCCCGATCCTCTGGAAGCAGGGGCTGGACCGGGTGCACCGCATCGGCTCGGAGAAGCACAAGGCGGTCAAGGTCTACGACTACGTCACCACCGGCACGGTGGAGGAGCGCCAGATCGACCGGTTCGGCGAGAACGCGATGAAGCTGGAGGAGCTGGTCCAGGACCAGAAGAAGCTCCAGGCGCTGTTCGCCACCGGGGCTCCGGCCAAGGCGAAGAAGAAGGCGGCGGCCAAGGTCACCCCGGCGGAGCCCGCCGAGGACCCGGCCTAGTTGACACTGTTGACCAAGTGCCCCATACTGGCCCCATGACGATTGCAACCGTGACCGAGCAGGGGCCCCGGCGTACCCGGTCCCGGGTGCTGTTCGAGGACTTCGAGAAGGTCGCCGAGACCGTCCAGGCCATGCCGGGTCAGTGGTTCCGGGTGGGCGGCGGCGAGGAGGACCGGCTGAGCGTGTTCAGCCAGACCGCCTACCGCATCCGGCGCGGGCAGATCAAGGCCTTCGCCGACCCCCAGGGCGGCTACTGGGAGGTGCAGGTCAGCACCGACAAGCGCGTCGAGCGCGAGTACCCGGTGGAGGTCTTCCTGCGCTTCGTGCCCGTGAAGCCCGCCAAGGCCAGCTGACCGGACGATCCCGCCAACGTCCCATGCCAGACCGTAAGGTCATGGCATGGGGCGTTTGCATGTTCTGACCAGCCGCGACACCGTGAAGCGCCGGGGCACCTGCGAGCACTGCGGACCCGACATTCCGATCCGGCCACGCAAGACGCCTGCCGGGGTGACGACGTGGGTCTGCCGCCGCCCGAAGGAGCCGCGCGGAACCGAGGAGTCCCGCCAGCGGCGGCAGCGCATGATGAAGTACGGGTTGACACGGGAGCAGCACGACAAGCTGCTGGCCGAGCGCTCACAGGGGTGCCGCATCTGCGGGTCCACCGAGAAGGCGCTGCACGTGGACCATTGCCACAGCACCGGCCGGGTGCGTGGCTGGCTCTGTCGAGGGTGCAACCACGGCCTGGGCAACTTCGGGGACGACCCTGAACTTCTGCGCCGCGCTGCCGTCTACCTGGAGGGGTAGCGCGGGGGCGCTGTGCTATGCCCCGCCGGTACCGTGAGCACGCGCGTGCCCACCATCAGCAACCAGCGAGGTGCCCTGTGCCCGACCAGTCCCTGGACCAGCAGACCGAACCGACCACGGCCACCCTGTCGGCCACCCCCGACGACACGTCGGCCAACCACCCCGAGGCCGCCAGCGCGTCCTCCCTGGCGGCCAACGTCACCGAGGCCTCCGAGGGGGAGAAGCAGCAGGCCGACGTGACCATCAACCAGGACCCGGTGGTCGGTGCCGCCGTGGCCCCGGTGGCCGACGAGTACGACGACGAGGAGAAGTGGCCCTACCGCGCGCTCCAGGAGCGCGCCGGTGACCTGGACGTCAACGGCCGGGGGAAGCGCGAGGAGCTGATCGAGCGCATCCGCACGGCCGAGGCCGCCAAGACCTCCAGCGTCACCAGCCCCGACGCCAAGGCGTCCACCGGCGGCGAGGGTCCGGAGACCCCGGCCAGCGAGTCCGAGGACGGCGTCGCCCGCACGACGGTCAACCCCGACGTCTACGCCAACGGCGGCATCGCGCTGGACCGGGTCCGCACCGGCGAGCACGCGAACGTGCTCCAGGGCCTGTCCGACGAGCGCCGCCAGCAGCAGCTGGCCGCCGCCCGCGAGCGCTCCGCCCAGGCCGCCGACGCCTGATGGGTCGGCACCGGGCTCCGGACGCGGGGGCTACGGCCTTCGCTCCGGAGCCCGAGCCAGCGGTTGACACGGAGGACATCGAGATGGCCGACCCCGCGCTCCCAGCGGAGCAACCCCCTGTTCCTGGCGGAGAGACCCCCACCCTTGCGCAGGAGACACCCCCCGCTCCCGCCGACGGCAAGCGCCCCGAGCCGGTCCTGAACGCCGCGAAGATCGCCGGAGCCGTCTCCGGTGTGATCCTCGCCGTCGGCGGACTGCTGCGGCTGTTCGCTCCGTTGCTCCCCGCGAGCATCCAGGGCCTGGACGTCGAGGGCATCGCCCTCCAGGCGTCCAACGCCATCCTGGCCATCGGCGGTGCCTGGGCGCTGATGGGCCCGTACTTCATGGCCTGGATCAAGGCCCGCAACAAGGTCACTCCCCTGTCCGATCCCCGGGACGCTGCCGGGAACCGACTCACCCCCGAGGGCACATGACCATCGCCACCCGCCTGCGCTCCGCCTGGGCGCGTCTGTGCGGGCTCCACCTGCGCGGCACCTGGCGGCCGGGCAGCTACAACGCCGTCCTGCTCATCGCCCAGGTGGTCATCATCTGGACGGCCGCCCAGCGCGGGATGGACTACGCCACCTCCGGCAGCGACACGGAGGCCGCGTCGGCGACGCTGGTGGGCATCGAGCAGGACATCCCGCTGGAGGTGCTGGGCCTGGCCTTCCTGATCCCGGCCGGGGTCGCCTTCTTCGGCCTGGCCACCGGCTGGGCCAAGCCGCTGAGCATGGGCCACCTGTTCGTCGGTGCGGCCTACCTGGTCCTGGGCATCACGTTCCTGCGCGAGAGCCCGGTTGACAGCTGGCTGAAGGCCGGAGGCGGGAGCGCCCTGCTGATCCTGGCCGCCTTCCTGCTGGCCACCGACTCCCGCTACATCCCCGACATCGCGGCCTTCATCTTCGGGATCGTGGCGCTGGTGCTGGGCGGGTGGATCGCGGCCTACGGGCTCGGCGACGGGTACCGCACCGGCAACGGCTTCCTGGGCGCGGCGGTCCTGCACTTCGTCTTCGGCTTCGGCACCCAGGTGTTGGCCCGGCGCGAGGAGCGGCTGCGGCGCGAGGAGGAGGAGGACTTCCACCGCCTCGGGCTCGCCTGATGCTGGCTGTCGAGGAGGACCCGATGGGCGGACTGGCAGGGCTGCCAGCCGAGATGTTCGAGGCCATCAAGGACAACGTCATCGTCCAGTGGGTCCTCATCGTCATCTTCATCCTGATCATGGGCACGCAGACGGCCGAGAAGCTGTCCGGCCCGGTCGGGAAGTTCGCCCGGTGGGTCCGGTCGTTCGGCGAGGCCCGGGAGAACCGCGAGGCCGAGGAGCGCCGCGCGCGCCGCCAGAAGATGCTCAGCGAGGCCACCGAGGGCCAGGAGTTCCTGGCCCGGAAGATGGCCGGGCTGGAGAGCCAGGTGGGCGAGCTGTTCGAGCACCGGGACGCGATGGACCGGCTGATCAACGCCCACATGGGCTGGGACTACATGATGCAGCAGGACGCCATCAGCCGGGGTGTGCCGCCGGAGAGCATCCCCACGCCGCCCCCGCTGCGCGTGCCCTGGGGGACGCCCACCCGCTCGGAGAAGGCCAGCGCCCAGGCGCAGACCGACATCGAGGCAGCGCGCGGCGACGACGCGGAGGCAGCCGCCACGCCGGGGTAGGCCCCGTGTTGACACTGTTGAGATAGCTGTGTCATACTTCTCCCATGACGCAGAGCCGCAGCCCTCACCCCGTACTCATCGCCCTGTGCTTCCTGGGCCTGTTCGGCCTGGCCATCCTGCTGGGCATCGTCCTCGCTCCGGTACTTCCTGCTCCGGTCGTCGCGCTGATCGCGCTGGCTGTGACCCTGGGCGGCGCGGCTGTCCTGGGAGTCCTGGCGGCCGGACGATGACCGCCGAGGCGGTGAAGCTGCCCAGCAGCTTCCACAAGGACGGTGTGGCCCTGGTACGCCAGATGGAGGCCAGCGGCTGGACCGGCCGACTGGGGGCCAGCGGCCACGTGTTCATGTTCGCCCCCGATGGCGTCACGACGTGCTCCATCACGCCGAAGGCGGGCAGCCGACGGCACATGACCAACCAGGTGGCCGTCTACCGCCGCTGGCTGCGCGAGCAGGCCGTCGCCGAATCCGAGACCGAGCCGATTCAGACGGAAGCGGCTCCCGAGCCGGAGCCCGCAGCAGACCCGGTTGACACGGTCGCCGTACCCGTCGAGGTCCCGCAGCTGTGCCCGGAGTGCCTGCGGCCCTTCGCCACAAAGCAGGCCCTGAGCGTCCATCACGTCCGGGTGCACGTCCGGGTCAACTGCCCGGTCTGCCTCCAGCCCTTCTCGCCGGGCAACCTGGACCGCCACCGCGCGACACACCGCCGTGAGCTGGAGGACCCCGAAGCCGTGCTGGCCGAGGTCTACCGGCTGCGCGCCGAGGTCGCCGAGTGGCAGGCCCTGGCCGAGGACGCCGAGGCCCGCGTCAGCGCCCTCCAGGACATCCGGGACCGCGCCGTGGCTGCCCTGCTGGGCGAGTAGCCCGGCACGCGGGAGGGGGCTCTACGGGGCCCCCTCCCACACTCTGTTGACAAACGTGACATACTCTCATTCAGACGCAGCAGCAGCGCACCGACCGATTGGACCCCCCGCCATGTGGATCGTCACCGAGCACGGCTTCTTCACCTTCGTCGTTGACCGCAAGGACGACACCGTCGTCCACCTCCGGGCCCGCGTCCGGGAAGACCTGGAGCGCAACTTCCCCGGCGTCGAGGTGATCGAGAAGCCGGGCGCGGACTACTACTTCCGGGCCAAGATCACGAAGGTCCAGCTGGCCGAGCGCATGACCCAGATGATCATGGACGACACGATCAAGGGGCACTTCAAGGACGTCGCGCTGGCCAAGTCCTCCCCCACCGAGCACGGCAACCGCCGGTCGGCCTACTACGGCTTCTGGACCGCGATGGCCGCTCTCCAGCCCTACGCGCCCTACTCCCGGACCCCGCGCCTGAAGTCCGTGGTCAAGCCCTGGACGCCGCCGAAGCGCGACACCCGGCCGGGCACCGGTCAGACCTCGCTGCCCTACACCGGCAGCGAGAGCCGGGGCGCGCTGCGCGCCGGGGACTACGACTGGGACAACCGCAGCTGGCAGGGTGGCGACCCGGCCCGCGACCCGGAGCCGATGTCGTCGCTGGCCGACGAGCTGATCGAGCTGGGATCGGTCATCGAGGACGACGCCGCCTGGTGGAACAGCCTGACGCCGGAGGAGCAGCAGGTGCACCTGGACGAGGCCGAGGACAACGCCCGCGCGCTGGACGCCCGGGACGAGGGCGGGCTGGCCGCCATCGGGTTCTCCGACACGCTGCCGGGTCCCCGGGACTGGGCGCAGGTCGAGGCCGACCGTCGGGCGCACGACCGCGACCGGGCCGCGTCCCTGCGGTCGGGCCAGCAGCCGACCGGCAACGGTGGCGGGCGCAAGGGCCGCCGTCGCGGCCGGAAGAACCGCCACAACCAGCGCGGCTGATTCACCCGCCCGGGTGTCCGGGACACGCTGATGGGGCCCCGTGTTGACACTGTTGACACGGGGCTTCATACTTGTGCCATGACGCAGACGCTCACCACCCCGAAGCTCTCCCCCACCGACCGCCGCTACGCCTTCGTGAAGTCCTGCATCGACCCGATCAACGAGCACATCCTGCTGGTCAGCGCGCTGAAGGGCACCGGCCTCCCGCTCCCGGCCGAGCCGACCCTGGACGAGCTGAAGGCCATCGCCAACCGGATGACCACCGAGGGCCCGGCGCTGGGCCGCACGGCGCACTGGAAGGCCACCTGCGACTTCGCCTGCCGGGAGATCAGCGAGGCCGCCGAGGCGGGCAAGCTGGACGCCAGCTTCGCGCGCTGGGCCATCCTCCAGGGCTCGGTCTACATGGGCTACGCCGCGTGACCGAGCGCCCGATGTCCCTGACTCGCCAGCTGGTGCTGGTCTTCACCCTGCCGCTCTGGCTGCCCTTCGCGCTGGCCGTCGGCACCGTCCGTTCCCGGAGGACCGCGTGAGCGCCGTCGGCCACTGCCTGACCCTGGTGAAGGGCTCCCGCGACTACCACGCGGGCCAGCCGCCCTACCGACCCCTGCCGCTGCTGACGGGCACGTGCTCGTGCGGCGGCTGGACGCGCGAGGTGCACCGCTTCGACGCCGACAGCGACGAGTACAAGGCGCTGGTGCGCGCCGACCACCACATCCACGCCACCGTGCTGACGGCCACGCCGAGCTGGCCGGAGGACGCCAACGACCTGCACCCGCTGCTGGGCGGCTGGCACGGCGACCTGGTCACCGGGGAGCACGCCCGGCACCACGTGCCGCTGGAGGCCGGGGGCCTGGCCAAGGGCACCACCTACCTCCAGCTGACCGACGCCATCAGCGAGGAGCTGGACGCGGCATTGGGCGAGGACGACGACGTCGTGCCGCTGGAGCGCGCACCCCGGCTGGCCGCCGCCATCGCGCTGACCCAGCAGTTGACACGGAACTGGCCGAAGGTCGAGTGCTGGCGCGTCATGGTCCGCCAGCCCAACGAGCCGCACCCGTTCCCCGGCAAGGACCCGGAGGGCTGGTGCTACCTGGCGTGCCAGACCCAGGAGCAGGCCGAGGCCTACCGGCCGTGGGTGGAGGGCTACCTGAACCGCGACCGCAAGCGCGAGGACGACCCCTACCGCTACGTCGCCACGGTGGACCTGGGGCCCGCCGAGATCAACCGCCTGCGGGTGCCCGGCCGGATGCCGGAGCAGGACTACGAGCTGCGCCAGGGGAGGCCGAGCTGATGCCCCGCGACATCCCGATCCGGGAGCCGGGCCGCCTGACCGATGACCCGATCTTCGTCTACAAGGGCGTCATCACCCGGGCGGGCAGGGGCTGGGCCGAGGTCGTGCTGCCGAAGTGGCCGGACCAGCCCATCGGCATCGTCTTCGGCGGCGGCGGCTGGACGGCCGAGCTGTACCTACCGCCGGACGGTGTCAACCGCGAGCAGATCGGCCACCGCCGCACCCGCGACGAGGCCGTCCAGCTCGTGGTCGAGACCTACCACCGGCGCTTCGCCAAGCAGAAGTACAGCGGGGTGTGGCTGCGCGACCGGGAGCCGGTCACGCACCTGGAGGACGTCCTGCCCCGGCGCTGGGCGTCCACCGTGCCGGTGGACCACCGGGAGGCCCGGAGCCAGCTGCACCGCTTCCTGGCGCTCAACCGGTGGTTCTTCGACGCCCCGGACGTGATCCGGCCCTACGTCCCGGAGCCCGAGGCCCCGCACGCGGTGGACGGGTGGCTGGACGGCCCGTGAGCGCGTGCGTGCTCTGCGACTGGGAGTACGACCCCTTCGGGGCCCCGGTGGCCGCCTACGGCCCGCCGGAGTCGCTGATCCCGCTGCGCTGGGACGGCCTCACCGTCCGGACGTGCTGGCTGATCGAGGGGCTGGCCGAGACGATGGCCGACGTCGCCCTGGCCGCGCACTGGGCCCGGGAGCACACCGCCCAGCTGCGCGGCCTGGTTGACACGTCGGTGGAGCTGCGGGTGCTCGGGGCGGGACCCGGCGCGGGGACGACCGTCCTACCCTGACCGCGTGGACGACCAGCGGTCACCCGCGCAGGTCTGGGCCGACGACGTGCTGTCCGCGAGCATCGCCCCGTACTGGACCGGGATCATCCTGGGCCACCAGGCCGGGGTACCGGTCCTGCTGACCGCGCTGGCCCTGATCGCCGTGCTGGTGGTCGCCACCGTCTGGGGAGTGCACCGGAACTTCGCCAGCTGACTGGCGTGTCGCGTGTTGACACTGTTGACACTGTGGCGCATACTTCTGGCATGACGCAGAACGCAGCCACCGCAGCCGCCTCCACCGACTGGACCCTGGTCCTCCTGGGCCTGGCCAAGACCTTCGCCTTCCCGCTCAGCGCGGTACTGATCGTCGCCGTGATCTTCCTGATCCAGCGCTACGTCGCCCGCCTGACCGCCCGCAAGACCTCCCCCGGCTTCACGGTCGCCAGCCCGTCCAGCGACTTCACCCGGACCTACCGCACCTACGAGATGGCGATGCGCCGGGCCGAGCAGCTGACCGAGGACACCGGCGTCCAGTTCTCCGTCCTGCACCACTGACCGCTCGCCGATCTCCCCAGGAGCCCGCCGTGACCTTCCACCCCTCCACCGCCACCCGCGAGCAGCAGGCCCAGGGCCAGAACATCGCCCTGGAGCTGCTGGACGTCGCCGCCGCCGCCGAGCGCACCCTGGACAACGTCCGGGTCGCCGGGCGGGTCCAGGAGCGCGTCGAGTTCCAGCGCCTGCTGACCCAGTACGCCCGCTTCTGCTCCGCCTTCCTGCCCGCCCGCAGCACCCGGGGCAAGATGCCGCACCAGTGGGGCCTGCCCTTCGAGCCCGAGCTGGACCAGCTGGACCTGACCGCGAGCACGTCCGAGGCGCTGGCCTTCCACCAGCTGGCCATCTACGACGGCGCGGAGGAGCTGGTGGAGGACGCCACCGTGCTGGTGCCCCGCGCCTACTTCCTGGACCCCCAGGGCTGGCTGGAGGCCGAGCAGCGCACGCGGATCACCCGGGACGAGGCCATCCGCCGCGACCAGGTCTCCCGCACCGACAGCCAGCGCCAGCAGGCCGTCAACCTGCTGGAGGGCCTGGGCTGGACCGTCAGCCCGCCGAAGCGGCCCGAGGCGGTCCCGGCCGCCCAGTAGGGTGGTCAGCACCAGCATCCCCCGCTGGCCGCCAGGAAGCCCCCGTCACCCCTCGCCCAGGGTGCGGGGGTTTCTTGCGCTACGGTCGGTCGATGGGGAAGTGGCTGCACCGGTTGACGGACATCGACACCGCAGCGGGTACCGGCCGGTGCGCCGCGTGCGGCCCGGTGGTGCTCGCCTACCGCACGGTGCAACAGCGGCGCGTACCGCGCTGCCCAGTCGCCGTCCAGTCCCAGCGGAACAGCCCGGCACGGCATGACCGTGTCCAGCCGCACGGGTTGCGCGTGAGCGAAGCCCGCGAGCTGGTCGAGGCAGCCGGGAGCTGCGCGATCTGCGGGTCCACCGCTGACCTCCGCCTGGACCACTGCCACCGTCAAGGGAACGTCCGGGGCGTGCTCTGCAACAGCTGCAACCTCGGTCTGGGCATCTTCGGAGACGACCCGGAGCGGTTGGAGGCGGCAGCGTCCTACCTCCGCACGTAGCCCGGACGGGGGCTTCTTGCTGTCCCGGGCTCGTGTTGCTACCGGTGACAGACTGTGCTCCGGTAAACTCAGGGTGTGATGAACCTCTGGGAAGCGGCGCAGGCGGTGCTGTTCATGCTCGCCGTTGGCGGCCTGACCAGGGACTCCATCCGGCTGATCCACCCGACCGTGGAGTAGGCAGCCCCCTTCTGTGCCCCGATGGAGGAGCATGAACCCCCTCAACACGGGGTAGAGGGGTCGTCATGCTGCTGCTCACGCTCGGACTGCTCGCCGGGCTCGCGCGGGTCCTGGTCCACGCCCAGGCCCAGACCCCGCGCACCCCGCTGGTCTGAACCTCCCGTGCGCTCCCCCGGCCACCGGCTGATCGCTCGGGGCGCACCGCACACCGCTCAGGCGTGCTCGCACTGGCCCTGCGACGTCCACTCGGGCGTCCAGCGTGTCAACCGTCGCGGCGACCTGGGCGGACGTGGCGTGGGCGGCTTCGGCCACGCGCTCTGCGAGTGCGGCTGGACGGGCCCGCACGACGAGACGGGCGCGGCCCGGCGTCGCAGCTGGCGCAAGCACCGGCCCATCGCCTGAACGCACGAGAGCCCCCGGCCATCGGCCGGGGGCTCTCTGCTGTGCGCGGGATGGGGTCAGGCGGCCCAGCGGGGGAAGTCCAGGTCCCAGACCTTCAGCGCGGCGACCGCGAGGTAGGCGTACTGGGCGTGGCCACCGGCGATGGTCTCCAGCACGGTCTTCACCAGCTCGTCGGCGGCGACGTGCGCGGCCTCCGGGTCATGCTGGCCCAGCTCGGCGATGCGGGCGACCTCGCGCTCGATCTCGCGGTCGGAGGCGTAGGGGACCGGCTGGCTGATCGGGTGGACGGGCTGGCCGGGTACGGGGCGGGTCTGCGTCATGGGAGCAGTCTGGCAGGCTTTCTCAACAGTGTCAACAGACAACCCCCTAGCGTGTTGAGTCAGATCGTGCATACTGGCTGCGGCTGGCAGCAGCGAGGCAGCAACTGCGGGGCTGCGCCGACCGGGCCCGGCTGAAACGGGCCCGGCCGGATACCGGGTGCGGTGCTTGCCCCTCCGGGGGAACCGCCCGTCACCGTCGGGACGTGGGGTGCGACTCCCCGCCCTGCTGCCAGCCACCACGCCACGAGGGGAGCGCGCGATGACCGCCGGACCGACCGCGCGCATCAGCCAGCTGCTGGCCGAGAACCGCGATCCCGCGCCCGAGCCGCGCACGCCCGCGTCCGGGGACACCTGCGTGATCGAGGGCTGCGCGGACGACACCCGGCGCGGCACTCTCCAGGGCGGTGCGCCGATGCTCTGCAAGGGCCTGGGCATGATCGGGGAGCCCTGCATCGCCGTCTGGCTGGTGGACCCGCCGGAGGAGCGCGAGCACTACCTGGACTTCGTGGACGACCAGCGTGGGTGACGGCAGGGATCGCGGGTGGGCGCTCTGCCCGAACGACCCGCCCTGCCTCCATGCTGGCCTGATGCACGATGGGGACAGCGTCTGCACCGAGGAGGGGTGCGGCTGCGGGCGGCCGGTGGAGTGGTTGACACCGGACCGCCGCGACCAGCTGCGCCGTGGCGCGTGCCCCGGCAACGACTTCGAGAAGCGCTACCAGAACGGCGTCTTCGCGCACCGCGCGGAGCGCGCCCGAGCGGAGGACAACCGTGGCTGACGAGAACGCCCAGGTCAACATCACGGTGGTGACCGAGAAGATGGCCCAGACGCTGAAGGGCATCTCCCTGGCCTTCGTCCCGATCACCGAGGCCGCCGACCAGCTGGGCGAGAACCTGGCCAAGGCCGCCAGCGCGCTGAAGATGCCGCCGCTGCCCTTTCCCCTCCCGCTGGAGCACGTCAGCCCGTACAAGGGCCCGGACCCGCACATCGAGCACGTGCACGTCTCGCTGAGCCAGCTCCAGCAGTACGACGTGCTGGGCAAGGCCCAGCCGGTGATCAAGACCTTCGGCTACACCCAGCAGGTGCAGGCCCAGCTGGACGAGCAGCTGATCCTGGACCAGATCGTCCAGCCGCTGAAGCCATCGCTGGACGCCGCCAGCATCGGCTTCGAGCTGAAGAACGTGTCGCCGGACCTGGTCAAGACGCTCTACGGCTTCGACGGGACCGCTGACGGCCCCATCGGCACGGTCCAGATGACCGAGGACGAGCACGGCGTGACGTGGACGATGCAGCCCCAGGCCAAGCAGGGCGGCAAGACGACGGCCTACGAGGCCGTCAAGAAGGCGATGGAGCACTTCACCGTCAACAAGGGCGGCATCACCTTCGGCACGACGACGCCGGACGCCAAGCTGCCCGACCCCGACGACCTGCTGGACGACACCGCGCCGCCGGTGCTGATGCTGCTGCCCAGCCAGCGCTTCTGGTGCACCGCGCACGACGAGCACGTCATGGACCCCAAGCACCCCAAGCACCTGGCGGGCGACCCGGTGGAGTGCGACTCCGGCGGCTGGTACCGGCCGTCCTTGCCGCACGAGGACAAGGCCATCCTGCGCGTGCTCAACCCGTCTGGTTGACAAAGGTGACATACTCGGGGGCATGGCGCAGACCCCTGACGACGACCAGCCCACCGAGCTGAGCTTCCCCGCCCACTGGAAGCAGCCCCCACCCTCCCTGGAGTACCCCACCGACATCTCGACGGGGCCGACGGCCGCCGACCGCATCGCGGGCATCCAGGCGACCAACCGGGCCTACGCCGCCGCGCTGCTGCGCGAGCTGGCGAAGGACCACCTGGGCGAGCTGGACCACGTGCACCTGCCACTGCCCGGCGGCGACGACGCCTCGGTGTCCATCGTGGCCACCGACGAGGTCCAGGCCTGGCTGTACGGCCTGGCCATCCGGGTGGAGAACGGCGACCTGGGCTGATGGGCCAGCACGTCCACGACGAGAGCGAGAGCGCCAGCGGGGGCGACCACCTGCACCGCTGGGACGCCACCCGCATGGCCCGGCACCTGAAGGACGTCCACGGCTTCGTCGCGCCGATGTCCTGGGACGTCGGCCGGATGCACCTGCACCACCTGGAGGACCACCAGGGTCCCGGGCCCGTTCAGCAGGCCGAGGAGGCCTTCATGAGCACCGAGCACGAGCACGACGACCTGACCACGGTGCACGCCGCCTGGTCGCACACGATGCTGGCCCAGCACCTGCGAGACGAGCACGGCGGGGACGTCCCGGCGGTCAACGCCAACGACCACGACGGCTTGAAGACCTGGCACCTGCGGGCGCACGGGGCGCTGGTGTCAACCGAGCCCGAGCAGCCGAAGCCCGAGCCGGAGAGCCCCCGGGTGACCGTGGACCGGGTGATCTGCGCGCTGGCCGGGATCGACTTCGACAGCGAGTGGGTGCCGGACAACGGCCTGGGCTCCCGCGCCCGGGGTCACTTCCGGGACGTCTACGGGCGGCAGGCCAACCAGTTGCTGGTCTGGCTGGACCGGGGCGGCGTCGCCCGGCTCCCGGCCACCGCCCACCTGGTGGCCAGCGAGGACCGGGCCTACGCCCGCGTCCGGGAGATCGAGGCCGAGCTGGAGCAGGCCCGCACCCAGGTGGCGGAGTTCCAGCTGATGCGCGAGGACCGCGACCAGCTGCTGAAGCGCGCCGGTGAGCTGTCCCGCCAGCTGGAGGAGCAGGCCGCCGCGCTGCGCGGGGAGTTCGAGCGCGCCGAGGAGGCGTTGCGCCAGCAGCGGGACGAGGCCCGCCAGGAGGTCACGGCGGCCTGTCGTCTCCAGCTGGAGGCGCAGGAGGAGCTGGCCGAGCTGAAGCTGCGGGCCGAGGGCCTGGAGACCGAGCTGGAGAACGAGCGCGGGATCGTGCACGACCTGGAGGCCGTGAACAACGGCGTGCGCCGCCAGCGGGACGAGCTGGCCCAGCAGCACGCGCGCCAGCAGGCCACCATCCAGTTCCTGATGACGCCCGAGCACAAGCACACGCTGGACGGCGTGGCCGACCAGCACGCCGCTCTGGCCCTCCAGGCCGCCGCTCGCGCCTTCCGGAAGGAGCCGACCCTGCTCTACACCCGGGACGCGGCGGCCAACTGGCTGGACCGGCTGGCGGAGGCCTCCCTGGCCCGCCCGCTCGGGCACGAGGTGGATGACCGTGGCTGAGCCGACCAAGCACGACCGGGAGGTGGCCAGCGCGCTGCTGGACGACCTGACCTTCGGCGGGCACAGCCAGGACGGCGCGGTCGAGCTGCTGGCCCGGAAGTTCGCGGAGCAGCGCGACGAGCTGGTCGAGCTGCTGACGCTGTGCTCCGCCGGGCGCACGGAGTACGCCGGGGGCATCTCCGGCATGGAGACCAACCCGGCGCTGGTCCGCCAGCGCGAGACGCTGGAGACCGAGGCCAACACGCTGCGCCTGGCCGCCCAGGTGGTCCAGCGCAGCTACTGGACGGTGGCCAGCCTGCTGCCGTCCTGGCGGTTGACACCGGAGCTGGAGACCCGGTTCCGGCTGACGAAGGAGGACGAGTGACCACCACCGACAGCCCCGAGGTCGAGCCCGGCCAGGTCTGGGAGAACGACGACCCGCGCATGGCCGGGCACCGCGTGCGGGTCGAGCGGATCACCCGCTGGTCGGCGCTGCTGGGCGGTGACGTCGCGGTGTGCACGGTGGTCGCCGTCGCCCGCAACGTGAGCCGGGACCGCATCGGCCGCACCACCCGCATCAAGGTCCGCCGGATGCGCCCGGGTGCGCGCGGCTACCGCCTGGTGCAGGAGGGGTAGCCGGGGCCCGCGTGACGACGCGGCGTAGTGGTTACTGCGAGAAGGCTCTCGCGCGGAACGTCGGTGGACCGGAACGTCTGTGGCCCCGCTTACCGTTCCTGTAGACGCAGCCCTGAGAACGGAGACCCCGTGGCCCGCCTGCTGACCTGCCTGAGCCGCCGCCAGACGATCACCATCGTCCTGGAGGCGGTCCTGATCCTCGCCGTCGTCATCGCCGTCGTCGTCTTCACCGGGTGACCCCGGTGTCCTCCCTCCAGCCCCGCTGGGACCTCCAGTTCGCCCGGCGCGCGCCGGTGCGCCGGGGCGGCCTCCTGGCCGCCCTGGTGCGCCTGCTGGCCCGCCGATGACCTCCACCGACGTCCTCCCCGCCCCGGTTGACACCGACGGCGGGGAGGACGACGTCGTTCACATCGCCTGCGACAGCCGCAAGCTGACCTGGTGCGGCCAGGACAGCGCGGACCTGATCATCCGCACCGACCTACCCCACGTGGACGAGCTGTGCCGCATCTGCCTGGCCGCGCTGGAGCTGCACACCATCGGTGACCCCTGCCCGATGTGCGGCACGCGCACCTGCCTGGGGTAGTTGACACTGTTGACAAGGCTGCGCATACTGGTCCCATGACGCAGACCCTCTCCCCCGCGCTCGCTCCCGCCGTCCAGCACGCGATGGTGGTCACCCGCATCGGCCTCCCGCACTACCTGCACGTCTTCACCGTCGAGTCCGTCGAGGACGCCCGCGACGAGTTCGGCGGAACCGTGGCCGACGCGCTGCTGTTCGTGGAGGGGGTCTGCTGCACCGAGTGCGCGACTGAGGCCTCCGAAACCCGCCCGCACGCCGCCGTCCAGCGCAGCTGCCGGTCCTGCGGGACCGTCGGGTGCGAGTGCGTCGTGGTGGAGGACGACCACTACCGCGACGTGTTCTGGTGCCTGGAGTGCCAGCCCTCCTGCGGCTGCCGGGAGTGCGAGGGCTGACCCTCAACCTCCACCTGAGCCCCCGGACGTCACCCGTCCGGGGGCTCACTGCCGTGTCGGCGTGTCTGTGTTGACAGAGTTGAGAAGCGCGGTGCATACTTGTCCCATGACGCAGAGCACCGAGAACCTGTCCCCCGCCTTCAAGATCGCCGACCCCGGCTCCCCGATGACCGAGAAGCAGGCCCCCTTCCTGGCCAGCCTGGTAGCGGAGCGGGAGAACCCCCGGGTAGCCGAGCGGTACCGCCTGCTGGGCGCGCTGGGCGGGCTGACCAAGGGCATCGCCAGCGAGATGATCAGCGAGCTGCTGGACAGCCCGAAGATCAAGGACGCCGCGAAGAAGGCCGCCCACGCCAAGCTGCTGGACAACCTCGCCAAGGGCCTGGCCATCCCGCTCAGCGTCATCAGCGACGACGCCCCGAAGCCCAGCAACCACGCCCAGCCCGGCCTGGCCATCGACGTCAACGCCCCGGTCAAGGTGGAGCTGCCCCGGATGCCGAAGTTCGGCTACTACGAGATCGACGGCAAGCTCTACTACTGGGACGTCACCGGCAAGGACAGCGCGCCGGTCCTGCGCCGCTGGACCGCCCCCGGCTGGGGCAAGGTCAACTACACCTGGCAGAAGGTCAACCTCTGGTCCGACGGCACCGGCAAGGGCGCGTCGATCAAGCTGGAGGGCACCTACACCCCCTTCAAGGGCGGCAAGTACGAGAAGCCGCAGGTCACCACGCAGGTGTGGGTGAAGACGGGCTTCCTGGCCGCGATCAAGGCCGGGGCCACCCCGATGACGCTGGACGCGGTCAAGGCCAAGGGCAAGGCGCTGAACTTCTGCGTCCGCTGCGGCGCTCCGCTGACCGACCCGGTCAGCGTGGCCAACGGCATCGGCCCGGTCTGCGCCACCTACTGGCACTGATCGCCCGCTCTACCACGGCCCGGCCTCGCGCACAGCGGGGCCGGGCCCCCTACGTGCACCACCTGGAGGACATCATGGGCAAGAAGCAGACCCCCGTCTGGCAGATGCTGGGCATCGCCGAGCCGCCCGTCGTGCGCGGCATGTGGGAGTACGGCGTCGTCTGGACGCCGGAGGACCCCCGGCCGACCTGGTGGGAGAACGTCCGCAGCGACATCCGCTGGGGGCTCTGGTCGCTGCACTACTGGGGCAAGAAGGTCCGGCGCGACATCGAGCACGGCCGCCAGCACGACCCCCGCACCACGCTGGCGCTGCGCGCGGCCAACCGGCTGGTGCTGGCCGTCGTGGCCGCCACCGCGTGGCTGTACCGCGTCACCCAGGAGGGTGAAGTCCGCGCTGGCCGCTAAGGTCGGTGAGTATTCTTGCCGATGTCAACAGCACGACGACGTGAGAGGAGGCCCGCCGTGGGCTACGAGTTCTACACCGACCACCCCGAGAGCCAGACCCGCAAGGCCGAGGACTTCTCCGCGTGGAGCTTCTGGGCCCCCGACCACGCCCCGTGGACCGGCGTGAGCCTCCCCGAGGTCGCGGGCATCCTCCAGCGCGTGCAGGCGGCCCCGATCCTGGCTCACGTCGCCCAGACGCTGGACGGCGGCGGCACGCTGGACCCGGTGTCCGCTGCGGCCGTCCTGAACGCCGCCGAGGGGCGGATGAGCCCGAAGACCCGCGAGGTCTTCCTGGCGGCCGTCAGCGGCGGCTACGGGGTGCGGGTGGTCTTCTCCAAGGGCGGCTTCGGGGCCGTCAGCGCGTCGGCGTACCTGGCGAAGCACTCGTCCGCCTGAGCGCACTGCGCGAGGATGTCGCGCACCAGCTGCGGCACCATCAGGGCCGCCCGGTCCCCCTGGAGGGACTGGGCGGCCCGTTCTGCTGTGGAGGCGGCGATGGCGCGGTACCGCTGCACCTCCAGCATCGTGTCCGGCGCGATGCCGTGCGAGAGGTCCGGACGACAGTCCGGGCACGGGACCCGCTCGATGGTGGCCTCGTCATGCTGGGCAGCCTGAGACCACGGGATCATCCGGTGGTTGACACGGAGGCAGTCCGGCCGGTGCGCCACCGTGGACCGGCCGATCTTCGAGATCAGGTAGGTGCCGTCGGTGAGCCGGTAGACCACCAGCTCGCTCCAGCGCGGCGCTGATCCCCGCTGGGCGGTGGCCGCGCCGATCACGGCGGCGTGGAATCGCATGACGCGCCCGCCGTCCCTGACCGTGCGCAGGCCCACCTCACCCATCGGACAGCTGCTCCCCTTCACGTCGTGCGCGGTACAGGCTGGTGCCCGGCCCGTTGGCCGGAGCCCCCACCGGACGGACCCGGACGGCCAGCTCGCGCGTCACGAGCGCCTTCAGTCGGCTGGCGACCCGCTGCGAGGTGATCCCGGACCACTTCGGCAGCACGCCGGGCGGCGCGGGCAGCTCGCGGAGCTTGCGGGCGATGGCCACCGGCCGCATGGGCTCGACGGAGATGGCCAGGATGGCCCGGTCCAGGTCCATGATCGGCCGCCGACCGGACGTCACCCGGGGCGGCGGCTCGCGGAGTTCGATCTGCGGCGTGGTCATGGTCTGAGAATAGCCGCCGGACTCAACAGACCAGGGCCGCCGTCACCCTACGGAGCGACAGGAGCCGGTGCCGCGCCGATGCGGACCATCGCGCACGGTGGGGTGTCGATGGCCGCCCGCATGGTCACCTGGTGCATCTGCTTGTTCTGGCGCACCGCGCGGATCAACTCTTCCACGTCCACGTCGGACAGCGTGATCTCGATGGGCCCGGTCCAGAAGGCCATCGGCACCGGGGTGAGCCCGCCGATGTCGGAGTAGCCCTCGGAGATGACCACCGGGTCGCCCCAGGCAGTGCGGTCCTCGCCGTTGGCCGGGTCCAGCTCCAGCACCCCGGCCTTCTTCAGCGTGATGGCGTAGCCCGGGTTGACGTGCAGGATCGGCTTGATGCCGATGGTGTGGCCGAAGAACCACGCGCGGCCCTGCGCGACGGCCGAGGCGACCGCGTTGCTGTCGCCGGGGGCCGGGGCCGGGATGGTGTGCACGTCGGGGTTGCCGATCCAGGTGTCCGAGCCGACCACTGTGGCGTCGTCCCGGCGGGCGATGCCCATCCCCTGGCGGATCAGCAAGCCCCGGGAGACGGGAATCTCAGCGCTGTCCCGGAGGGCCTGGACCAGCCAGGCCTCGTCGTCGGGCTTGGAGCTGCGGACGTTGCGGCGCAGCGTGGCGACGAAGCCGAAGGGCACGACGCGGTAGGTGCAGGCCTCCTCCGCCGTCTCCTCGGTCTCCTGGTCCCCGATGATGTCGGAGGTGACGGCGGGATCGCACTCGCTCAGGTACAGCGAGATGCCGCCACAGACCCGGGAGTCGCCCTCCCAGCCGTGCTCCCACTCGCCGGTGCCCGGCTTGACCGTCGCGGCGTCCAGCAGCTTCACGGGTGGTCTCCTTCGTCTGTCAGTCGGTGATCAGGGTGTCACAGAGTGGTGAACCGGAGCGTGCCCGGACCGGAGACGGTCAGCGGGTAGTCCTCGGTCCGGACGTAGACGCCGTGCGCCTCTCCGGCCAGCAGGCGGCCCGCCCAGTCCAGCGGGATCGACACGTACTCGCTGGACCCGTTCGCGGGCCGCTTGTAGTAGGCGTTGAGATTCGGCAGCTCGGTGAACACCCCGTTCGGGCCGGTTGAGCTGGTCAGGCCGATTTCGACGTAGGCGTTGTCGAAAACGGGGTTGTCCGCGTCCGCCCCGGACTGGTCGACCGGTCCCAGCTCCAGGTAGAAACTCGCCGAGCCCACCGCCGTGCCAGGCCAGTCGATGTCGGCCAGATCGAAGAAGTAGACGGCCAGGCTGGAGCTGGAGGTGCCCGGCCGGATCGGCATGGCGTCGGTGGACGGGATGGTCCAGGTGCCCGTCTCCTGGTTCCAGCGGGCTCGGGCGAAGGGGTCCCAGGTGACCACCGCGCTGTCGTCCCCGGAACGCTCCGGTCCGGGGGCGGGCTTGCCGATGGCGAATATCCCCCAGTCCTTCTGGGCCAGGACGTAGCAGATGTCGCCGATGTTCGGCGAGGCGAAGCCCCAGCCGCCGGGCAGGTAGGGCACCTCGGTGAACTGGCCGCCGTTGAGGTGCAGGGTCAGCACGCCCTCGCCGACGGCGTCCACCGTGGCCTGAAAGACGCTCGCTCCCTTGTCACCCAGGACGCCCGCCAGTACGTGGCTCAGGTCAGGCACGGGCTCATCCTTCCGTGGGGAGACTGGCGGCGGGCTGCATCTCGGCGTTCCAGGCGTCGTTGCCCAGCGGCAGCGCCGTCTTCTGGATCAGGTAGTCCGCCGTCGGGTAGCCCTGCTCGGAGACGACGGTGACCGGGTCGCTGGCCTCCAGGAACGGGATGGGACTGCCTCCGATGTTCAGCGTCTGGCTGGGCGTCAGGGACTCGATCAGCAGCCGGTCGGCGTAGGCCTGGCACTGGCTGACGTTCGTGAAGAACTGCGAGCTGTAGAAGCGCGGGCGCTGGCCATAGGGCCCGTAGAAGTAGGTCGGGCTGTCCGGGTCGCTGTCGTAGGCCCAGGCCCACAGCGAGGGCACCGTCTGGTCGCTGGAGTTGGTCGCCACGCTGACGGCGTTGTAGACCCCGTCCCGGGTGTCGCTGCGGGTCTCTTCGATCAACACGCCGGTCGGTCCGCCGTCCAGCCGGTATTGACCCGCCAGGTTGCCCAAGTCCGGGGCGTCCACGATGTACCAGCGGCCGTCGTAGCCCGCGAAGACCTCGGCGTTCAGCGAGCTGGCCAGCGCAGTGATCGCGCCCCAGCGGTCCCGCTCCCAGGCCCCCGTGGCGCGCACCAGGCGGTCTTCCGAGCACTGCATCACGACCTCAGCCGTCGGCAGCACTTCGGTGATCAGGGAGGAGATCGTGGCGATGGTGGATGCCCCGTAGGGCGGGGTGCGCGGCCGGATGAACTCGGCCTCGATCAGGAACTGCTCCAGGCCCTTCAGCGTGACGCCGACGGTGCCCCGGTTGGTCCGCCTGTGCGTGAAGACCTGGTACTCAGCGACCGGCACGGCCTCGCGCACGCCGATGGACTCGACCCCGCGCCGGAGCCGGATGCGGGTGCCCTTGCTGTCAACCGGCAGGCTGTCCCAGGGGTACATGCCGATCTCGACAGAGGCCTCGTACCGGGTGTTGCGGGACCGGTCGGTGGTGACGTTCCCGCCGGTGACCGGGACGTTGTTCTCCAGGACGACGCCGTTGAAGACGATGTCCATCTCGGTGAACATCGTCCGGGAGTAGCGCATCGACTCCTTGAACAGGTCGGAGCAGGGGATCACGTGGTGACCCTCGTCAGCGCCGCGTCCAGCCAGTCCTCCCGCTGCTGGCGCACCTCGCCCCAGGTCAGCTTCTTCACGTCCGACCAGGTGACCGACGACGATGCCGCGATCAGGCCCTCGGGGCGCTCGACGCGGGCGAAGGGGACCCGCCAGATGCGCTGGGGGCTCCAGGCCACCTGCGCGCCCACACGCCCCTGCGTGACGTCCCCGATGTGCAGGTACCAGACCGACTCGGGGAAGCGCGGGTCCGGGTTGCGCAGGAACAGGATGCGGCCACTCTCGAACATCCGCTCTGCCACGCGGGCCTGCTCGACGGTGTAGGTCATCAGGCGCAGCTCGCCGTTGGCCCAGGCACGCAACTGGCTGACTGCGATCTGCGGGCCCCGGCCCAGGATGTCGTAGAGCGCGGCGCGCGCGGCGAAGTTCAGGTCGCCGATCTCCAGCAGCTCGAACCACTGGCTGAGCTGGGGCGCGACGGGGTCGGACAGAAAGACCGGCAGACGCATCCCCGGCAGCTGGGGAGCGTCTGGCTGGTTGACATGGGTCTCGGCCTCGGCGTAGATCACCGACGGGCCCGTGAAGATCGAGACGCTGGCGTTCTCGGTGCCGTTCCAGGCGATGCTGGCGTCCTTGGTCAGCGTCTGCCAGGCGTAGCCGGGCACCAGGTTGGCCGCCGGGTTGGCCGGGACCAGGGTGTCGCCGTCGAAGTAGGGCAATGCCCCGGCGTCCATCTCGGACTCCGGGGTGACCATGACCGTGGACAGCCACCAGGTGACCGCGTACTCGCGCGTCAGGGGCCCCTGGAGGAAGACCAGCTGCACCCCGGCCGGTGCACCTGCGGGGACCTCCACCGTGGCCTGGAAGGTCGCCCAGCCGCCGCCGTCGGATACCTGGACGCCGAGTACCTGGAAGGGCGGGACCACCACGGTGCCGGTCGGGGTCATCACGGCGGCCCAGAGCGTGGCGAAGGGCTGCCCGGCCAGCTCGGAGCTGGCCGACTTGACCTGCTGCCAGGCGCCCTTGTCCCTGACCTGCGACCAGGTGCGCTGCTTGACGTCGTCCCAGAGCCAGATGTCGGGGCTGTCGTACATCATCTGGCCGGAGAAGAACCAGCGCCCCGGGCCGAAGCCCGACGGCGTGGTCCGCAGCAGCGCGCGCTCCGGCAGGCCGCCGGGGTTGACACCGGCGGTGTTCGGGCCGACCCGCAGAGACGTCAGAGCGTCCCGGGACGGGGCCAGGGTCAGGTTGGTCTCCTGCGCCAACGTGCGGTTGGCCCCGGCAGTCCAGTTGGCCGTGTTGTTCTTGGCCTTCGGGTTCAGGATGCGGTTGGACTGGATGTGCCGGTCGTTCACCGTGTCGGTGACCCGGTAGACCAGTGGCTCCCCGAAGGCGGCCTCCGGGTCCTCGCGGATGAAGCCGCCGGTGGTGGAGGCGAACGCGCCGCCTCTGATCTGCTCCGGCGTCCGGCGGGCGGTCCGGGTGACCAGCACCTGACCGTCGGGCATACCGACCGCTGAGACACGAACCAGTCCCCGCAGGGCGTCCGGCACGGCCTTCAGCACGCTCAGCACCACTCGACTATCCCGCCTTCGTTCCAGTGAGCACTCGGTCGGCCAGGCTGTCCTCGCGCTCCTCGACCACCTCGGCGATCAGCGGCACCAGCTGGCCGACGCCCAGGTAGACGTTGACGTTGGACTTCCCGCCGCCGCCGCCGCCCGCGATCACCTTCAAGATGGCGTGGTCGCGCTTGGACAGGCCGTCGGAGTCCAGGGGCTCGATGCGCTCGGAACGTCCGGCCTCGGCCACGATGGCCAGCGTGCCACCGGCTGACGGCTTGGCCACGCCGCCCTTGGCCAGCTTCGGGATGGTCGGGATGGTCGGGATGTCCGCGCCGGGCAGCTTGTTCGCCAGGTCGATGGCGTTGTTGATCCCGCCGATGACCGTGTTGATCGGGCCGATGATCCCGTTGACCGCCCCCTTCAGGCCGCTCACGATGCCCGTCCCGACATCTTTCAGGCCACCCCAGATGTTCGTGATGATCCCGCCGATGCGGTCCAGCGCACCCTGGACGAAGTCCACGACGCGGTTCCAGCCGGTCTGCACCGCGACCCAGACGGCGTTGAGCGCGCCGGAGATGATCCCGGTGAGGCCGTTCCAGGCCGAGCTGACCCGGCTGGAAATGGCCGACAGGATGCCGCCGATGAAGCTGGAGACGTTGTTCCAGACGCTGGTGACCACGCCCCAGATGGCGTTGAGGCCGTTCGAGACGAAGGACACCATGAGGTTCCACTGGTTGGCGACCCAGCCGACGATGGCCCCGACCACCCCGGCGATGAAGCCAGAGACGGCGTTCCACACCGAGGTGACCACGGCCCAGACGGCCGCCAGAGCGGTTGACACGGCCGCGTAGACCGCGTTCCAACGGTCGGACACCCAGGCGACGATGGCTGACAGCACGCCGGAGACGAAGGCGAAGACCTCGTTCCAGGTGTTGACGATGAAGTCTCGGACGGCGGTCATCACGCCACTGATCACGCCGTAGATGAAGTTCCAGGCGGTGGTCAGCGCGGAGGACAGCAGGTTGACCAGGCCGGTGATCCCGGCGACCAGCTGCTGCCAGAGCAGGATGACCAGGCCGTAGAAGACCCGGACCGGCAACGCCAGCAACGGCCAGATCCGGATGAAGACCTGGTAGATGACGTTCAACGCGAACTCGATGGCGGTTCGGATGCCGTTGAAGATCATCACGTAGAAGTTCAGGATGCCGGTCAAGATCGGCTGGATGAAGCCCCAGACCGCGTTCCAGACACCGACGATGAAGTCCCGGGTCGCTCCGAGCGCGGTTGACACCCCGGCGTAGATGCCGTCCCAGACGCCGACCACGAAGTCCCGCACGGTGCCCAGGGCGGACTGGACCCGGTCCACGACGTCGTTCCAGACCCCGGCGATGGAGTCGCCGATCCCGGAGAAGATGCCGGTCAGGTCCGACCACAGCCCGCTGGCCGTGGTGGTGATCCACGACCAGGCCGCGCCCAGCTTCTCGACCACCCAGTTGAAGGCGGCCACGATGGCGTCGCGGCACCACCAGAAGGCGGCCACGATGCCCTCGACGGCGGCCATGACGATGGCTCGGCCGGTCTCGGTGAAGCCGAAGAAGTAGATGAGCCCGGCGACCACGGCGGCGATGGCCACCGGGATCGCACCGAAGGCCCCGACCAGGATGCCCAGGACGGCCCAGACCAGCCGGATGATGGCCACCAGCGGGCGCAGAACGGTGATCAGCAGCCGGACGGTGGTCATCATCGCGCCGAGCGCGGCGGCCAGAGCCAACAGCTGGCCGACACCCGGGATGGCCAGCAGCGCGGAGAGCACCTGGAAGAAGGCCGAGAACGCCCCGGCCAGGTGGCCGATGACCCCGCTCTCGGCCAGGTTCGTGATCAGGATGACGAAGTTGGAGAAGGCGTCGGCCAGCGCCGGGCCAGCGGCGTCCTGGATGGCCCGGAACATCGTGGCGATGGGCGGCCCGAGCGCCCGCAGGGTGTCCAGCCCGCGCGTGACGGCCGACAGGTCGGTGTTCTCCAGCGCGCCCAGGCCGACCCGCCCGAGGTCGCCCAGGATCGAGAAGACCTCGCCCGCGATGGTCCGCATCTTCTCGAAGAAGTCGGTCATCCGGGTCTGGTTCGTGGTGTCGCCGGTCCACTCCCGGAACCGGCGGCCGATGTCCTCCAGCGTCAGCAGCATCGACCCGCCGACCGGCAGCGCGGCGGCGAAGACGTTGTAGAGACCGGCCCCGAAGTCCGCGACGATGCCAGAGAACCGCAGGAAGCTGTTGAACATCCGCTGGATGAAGCTGTCCAGCGACCCGCTGGCCTCGGCCGCCAGGATGCTGGCGCTGGCCCACTGACCGAGGCTGGCCAGCCCGGTCCCCAGGTAGTCCAGCACCGGGCCCAGGTGGGAGAGCAGGACCAGCAGCGCCTGGCCGAAGCCGGTCAGGCCGATGTTGGCCTGGCCGATGAAGGCGTTGTTGTTGGCAAGGATCGTCCCGAGCCGGTCCATGTTGGACGCCTCGGCCAGCATCGCGGCGAACTCCAGCGCGATGTCGCCGACGGCCAGGCCGAGCCCGACCAACTGCGGCTGGAGCGCGGTGATGATCGGCCCGCTGATCCGCATGGCGGCGTTCAACCCGGACAGCAGCCCGGCCTGGATGGGCGTGCCGATGGCGATCTTGAACTTCTCGGCCCGCGCCTGGAAGTCCTCCAGGGCGGCCGTCGGGGCCTTCATGGCGATGCCGACCAGCGCAGAGCTGATCTTGATCGCGCTGAAGGCGGCCACCGCCGCGATCCCAGCGCCGGTCGCCACCGGCCCGAGCGCTGCGATGGCCGGGATGGCCGTGGACACCAGGGCCCCAGCTATCGCCCCGGCGAAGGCCAGGACGGAGGGCAGGGCGGTGATCAGCCCGGCGAGCGCACCGATCAGCCCCTGCCGGAGCACCTTCCCGAACTTGAAGCTGGTCGCCTTGCCCCACTCGTCGCCGAACCGGTCGAAGGCGGGCTTGAAGGCGTCGCCGATCCGGTTGACACGGCTGCGCGCCGAGGTGATGCCGTTCGAGATGGCGTCCCCGGCCCGGCGGCGCAGCGACCGGCCCATGTTCTCGGCCATCCGGCGGCCGATGGTGTCGCCGATGTCGTCGGCCAGCCGGGCGAGCTGGCTGTCCACCCCGGCCGACAGCTGCCGTCCGACGCCCTCGGTGATCTGCTCGCCGACGTCCTCCCCGCTCTGCTGGAGCGAAGGGGCGGACTCCTGGACGGCCTTCTCGGTCGCCTTGGCGATGTCGCCTTTCAGCTTGTCGCCGATCACCCGCAGGCGGACGAAGGCGGTACCGACGATTGCCACTGACCGCCTCCGTCCTTTCCTGGGTCTGACCTGCGGTTATCTGCCGAGCATGTGGGGCGGGATGTCGCTGATGTCCTCGTCGCTCTCCAGCATCTGGGCCACCTTGGCGGCCCTGGCCAGCTCCGCTCGGACCTTGTCCCGGGCCTTGCCCTGGTCCTCCGTCTCGATGGCCCGCTCCTCCATCCAGTGCTCCAGGAGGTCGAAGAAGCCGTAGGCCGGGAGGCTCAGGGGGTCGGCGTGTCCGGCCGCGAGTACGAAACCCCAGAACCGGCGGCGGGTGATGTCACCTCCGACGTACTGGACGAGGTCGCTCCAGTAGGGCGGTCCCCGCTGAACACCTCCGCGAGCCAGCCCGCGATCTCCACGAGCGTGTCCAGCGGGATGCCCTCGTCGTCGTTGTTGATCAGGTCCCAGAAGCGGTCCCGGGCCTGCGGCTGGAGGGCGGAGTCGAAGAAGTCCCGGATGGCCGGGATGGCGGCGGCGGCCTGCTTGGCGTCCTGAGCGCTGCCGGTGGCGTCGTCCTGAATGGACGAGAACAGCTCGGCGAACCGCATCAGCGACCCGGCGGCCAGCCGGTCGCGGCAGGGGAAGTTCTGCGGGCCACGGATCGGCGCGTCGATGTCGAACGAGATCGGCTCGGCCGCGATGGCCACTCCGAACGACTTGCGGGGCATCAGCATCTCCATCTCGGGGGTCGTGCAGTGACGGTGCGCAGTCTCTCAGCCACGCTCCCAGAAGCGCAGGGCCGCCTCCATCCCGCGCATCGCCCAGTTGTAGGGCTTGTTGCCGGGGTGGTTGACGCTCTTGAAGTGCACGAAGCGCCCGACCTTCGGCCAGAAGAAGGCCAGGTAGGGGGCGTTCTTGGCGACGATCTTGTGGGGCTTCGCGCCCTGGTCGTTGGCCGCCGCGTACTGGACGTCCGAGCCCGCGTCGAAACCGATCCCCTTGGACCAGGTCTTCTTGACGAAGTGGGTCCCGGCGGTCATCGCGCCGGTCTTCTGGTTCTGGAAGGCGCGCTGCCGGAAGACCGTCTCCTTGGCCAGCCGCTCGACCGCGCTGCCCACCGGGCCGCCCCAGCCCTGGAACTTGGCGATGGCCGCGTCGTCCAGCTCGATGGTGACGTCCACCCGGGCCATCAGAAGCTGGACCCGGGCAGCAGCTGGACGTTCAGCTCGACGGTCTGCATCCCGCCCGACGGCGGGGCCACGGTGACCGACAGGTCCCCGCCGACCTCGTCCAGGCGGCTCACGACCTCCAGCAGCACCTCGGCGTCGTCGCTGGCGAGCTGGGCGCTGGCCATCATCCCGGCGGGCGTGGGCGCGGTGGACTTGACCTGCACCGCACCCTTCGGCGCACACCGGGTGATGATCAGGGAGAACCCGGCCATCCAGCGGAACGTGGAACAGACCACCGGACCGTCGGGTGCGGGCGTCGGCGTCCAGCCGCTGAACAGCGCCGCCACCTGCTCGCAGTCGGCCGGGATCGGCGCGGGGTAGAACATCTGCCGGGCGGGCAGCTTGACGCCCTTGGCGACTGCCGCCTGGTTGGCGATGTCCAGCAGGGCCTGGCCCATCTGGGCCAGCGTGCGGATGCCGCCTCCGGCCACGAGCGCCTGCTGCTCCAGCGCGGCCTGCTCAGCGGCGAAGGGGTCCAGCCGGGTGAAGCTCTCCACGGTCATGCCTGCCCACGAACGATGCCGACCCCGGGCGGGGAGTCAGGGGTGTAGACGGCGGCCGGGCGCAGAGCGCGCTTCGGGTTGGCCTGGGCCAGCCAGGTGTCCACGAAGGGCAGGCCGACGCGCCCCTTGTCCAGGAAGTCCTGCGGGGTCATCAGCTCCATGCTCAGGCCCTCGCGCGTGACGCTGGTGGTCCGCTCGGGCAGCGAGCAGGCGTTCGGGTCCTCGGTGGCCAGGAACAGCTCGCGGGCGTAGGCCAGCAGGGCCGCGCGCGCGCCCAGCGTGATCGTGGAGGCGTAGCGGTAGGTCACCCGGTAGATGACCTGGCCCGGAGCGCAGGAGCTGCCCAGCGCTCGACGGAAGGAGGACGTGCCGGTGCTGAGCTGCCGCGTGCCGCCCCAGCGGTAGACGGTGCTGCCCACGAGCCGGTGCGTGCCCTCCAGGGGGCTCTCCGCGCCGCTGGCGGGGTCCACGGTGACGATCTCGACCACCTGCCGCACCGGGCCGACGGCGAGAGTGAAGCTGCGGACGTTCTTCGGCCCGATGAACTCCTCGGTGTTCTCCCCGGCCGGGTGCACGCGCATCCCGGTGGCCAGGAACAGCACCTCGCTGGCGACCGCGACAGCCCGGCTCACGGCCAGTTGCTCCTCGGGCGTGGGGTCCTCGGGGGACTCGTCGTCCGCCAGACCAGCGACGGCGGCGAAGACCTCGGGATCGGTGGGGTCCACCCAGAGCATCCGATCCTCCAGTCCTCGCCGCCGTCGTCAGTGCTGTGTCAACCGGTCCGGGGTGCCCAGTTGAGTGGGCACCCCGGCTCCGATCAGGGTGCGGAGCCCGCGACCCAGTCCGTGCCGTCCCAGTGCGCCGTGGTGCTGTTGCCCAGCACGACGCGCTGGCCGGTGGTCCAGGCCGTGGTCGGGTTCGCGGTGACCCCGTCCAGGTCCGCCAGCGTCGCGGGAGCCGAGGCACCCGGCGGCGTGTAGGACCCCGGCGAACCGGCGGTGGCTCCGGTCGCCTCGATGACCGGCGTGGGCGCGCGGCCAGCCGTCCAGCTGTCCCCGTCCCAGTAGGCCTCCGTGCCGTCCCGCAGGGTGACGTACTGGCCGCCGCCCCACGCCGACGTGCTGCCGAGCGCCCCGGCCGCCTGGAGGGCGGCGAGGTCGGCCGGACGGGTCGCGTTGACCGGCTGGAAGGTGGCCGGGTCGCCCGCGAGGATGGCGACGATGTCCACCCCCAGGTTGTCGAACTGACCCTTCAGCCCGATGGGCGCGGACATCGTGCGGGCGTACAGGTACGGCCGCTCGGTGTACTCGGGGAAGCGCCAGTCCCAGGCCGACACCGGCGGAGCCGGGGTCACCCCGGCCAGGTCCATGCGCGGACCCGTGCCGAAGGCCTCGTTGCCGACGCCGGTCCCGGCGAAGACGGTGGCCAGGTTGCCGTTCTCGACCACCCGGTCACCGTCCAGCCGGAACTGGGCCGACGGGAACAGGTAGTGCCAGAACGGGGCCCGGGACGCCGACCGCGAGTTCACGATGGCGTCGGCCCAGACCTCGACGGCCACGCCGTTGGGCGTGCCCGCCTGGCCAGCGACCTCGGAGGCGTAGCCGACCGCCACCAGGTCCGCCGGGTCGGTGCCCGCCGGGGCGTAGGCGGAGTTGCCCGCCTCGGCCAGCACGACGCCGCCCACCAGCATCTGCGTCAGGACCGGGTCCGGGTCGCAGATGCTCAGGCTCAGCCCGACGTTCTTCAGGGTGTCGGGGAGCTTGTAGTAGACGCACGTCTCACCGGCGGCGTTCTTGACCTCGATCTCGTCACCCTCGCTGTACTCGGGGGTGAACTGGAACGAGATGAAGCCGCCGGTCAGGTAGATGTCGCAGAGCGTGCCGACGGCAGGTGCACCGTCAGCACCGAGCGTCGTGGCCCGGAGCGCGCGGCCCCGGACCGACGCGGCGTTGTCCTGGACGTAGCCCACGGTCTGTCCCTCCTCTCTCTGTCAACCAGCCTCAGTCAGAGGAGGATCAGACGGCGGCCGGGTAGGTGACCGGACCGGCGTAGCGACCCGTGGTGGCCACCGGGGTGGTGATCCACAGGGCCTCGCCGCCGACGCGCGCGACGGACTCGAAGGTCTCCGAGAACGTCTGGTAGTCGTTCGTCCGGACCAGCGTGGAGTCGCGGACGATGCCGAGGTCCAGCTGGCCGCCGTCCAGGAACAGGAAGGTCCCCTCGATGTTCAGGGACCACTCCATGTTGGCCGGGAAGCCCGGGATGGTGCCGCCAGCCGCGAGGTTGGCGTACTGGCCACCGCCGTTGACCGCCAGTACG